>Ga0310690_10002015_pt1 | contig 34574 bp, 34 predicted proteins | sample AusTroGonzalo_MG_2_FD_207661 | JGI IMG/M metagenome (GOLD analysis project Ga0310690, IMG submission 207661) | Bovine rumen microbial communities from tropical cattle in Woodstock, Queensland, Australia - Gonzalo_04 (v2) (version 2) | ecosystem: Host-associated > Mammals > Digestive system >...
GAGAATAATTTAATTAAAAATATAAAAGTGAATACTAAAGAAGTAAACAATTCTACTTCTTGTAATACTGAGAAAGAAGTTGAAATAACTACACAGAGAGAGGGGACCCCCACCCCCCAAAAGAAAATCTACGAGCCAAAACTTAGGAAAGACCCTACATACCAGACCTATGAAATGGAAGGTATTGCCTATAAAGCAAATTCTAAAACACTGTATGAAATAAAGGAGTATTTAGAGAGCAAGTTTGGAGCGGTGATAATATTGAGTAAGGTGTTAGCATCGTGGATACATGGGAGCATGAAGAAGTTCAAGAAGGTAGAGAACTTCAAGAGGTACGTAGAAGAGAACTGTTATGGAGAGATAAGGAACGTAATGGGATTCATCAAACATCTACTGAAATTTGAGAAGATAAACGAGTGGATAGCCAACGCGAAAGCAGGGCTGAAGCGGATATTTGGTAAAACGAAATTTTTTAGAGCGGAAAAAGAAGAGAGGAGAGAAGTTATGATAGAGCGAGAAACAGCAACCGAGCAGCGTGCTAAATTAGAAATGCTAACATTAATGAAAGGGGTTAAAGACAAGTATCCAGAATTTGATCCAGACAAAATGAGTCCGAATGAGGCTGAGGACATGTGCAGGAAAATGGATGACTCCGACACTCCATGGTATATAGAGCAGATATACAAAATAAAGAAAGAATTAGCAAACTGGATTTATTGAGGAGAAGAAACGATGTTAGATAAAATAAAAGAACTAAAGAAAGAGTATGAGGAGAAAAGAAGAGGAGCGCATCCATTTCCTGAAGTAGGGGAAGATCTCCCATCTATCGAATATTCGTGTTTTGGTTATGAAGAGCATTTCTTATGGCTTGAACTACTGGGGAATGCTTATGAAAACGTATGTGAACATTTTTATGGAAAAATCGACGACGAAGAGCGTATATGCACATTAAGAAAACTAGATAAACTAGACTCGCTTTCAGATACTGATTTCACAGAAAAGGATATAGAAATATTAGAAAATGAAATAGATTGTTTAAAAGAAAAACGTATGTTATCTCTCTATTCTAACTTACTGAACTTTCACATGCAAAGAGTAAGAATAATGAAAAACCAGCTAAGAAAGTTGTATAATGAAAGCTGGGCTGATCTGTTCAAAAAAACTCTAGAGAAAGAAAAGATTTTTATGGAAGATTTATACAAATTATCGGGAATAGAACTAAAATGAAAATGACAAAGGAGAAGCTAGAAGAATACATAAAAACGTTCCAGAGATATATAAACAACAGAAACGCTCTATTGCCCTATATTAAGGTGTGGGTTGATTGTACGGATGGTTATGTCAACAACTTAGCTATAAGTGCTTTAGAGATATTTAAAATGAAGACAGCGGAAGCGAAAGCAACTCTGAAGTTTTTTGAAAAAATAAGAGAAGAGAATTTTGAGACTAACGAGTTTTATATAGGTTTGGACAAGGAAGACTACATTAATTCCGTTGAAAGAGAAAACGAAATATTAGAAGAAGCGTTAGACGAGAAACATCAAAACTAATACTTGAAAAAAACAAGTTTTTCGATTAGTTTGTTTTGTATTTTATAAAAGCGGTTATTTTACCAGAAAAATAAAATAGGAGGCAGTAATGTTAAAAACCAAAACTGATATGGACAGAGTAAAATATCTTGAAGATCAAATTCACTACCTTATTTATAGTAGAATGAAAACGCTTCAAAAGTTTTCAAGCAATGATTTTAAAGACAAAGTAGACTTTTTAAATTACTTATCCAACATGGTGTCTGATTTATCAGAAACAATCAAAGAGGCGGTGAAAGGATACAAGCTAGCAGAAGCAATTAAAGGTGAATTTTTAGATAAACTCAAAGAAGATGCTTTCGAAAATTTAGAAAGCTTTGTTGAAACTTTAGAAGAAGAAAATGAAGAAGTTTTAAGTTATATTGATTTGTACAAAAAAACCAAACCTTACGAGAAGGAGTAGAAATATGCTTATATTGATTTTATGTTTGTTTTCTTTTAATTGTTGTGCAATGGAAAACAATATAGATGAATTAAGAAACAACATAAAGCTTGTAGACTTAACAACAGATAACACAAAAGCTGTCTTAGGTAAGTCGTATTACGACATAAAAGAACTTGTTGAAAACAATAAAACCAATCTTACAAAAGAACAACTTTCAAAGCTTAATGAAATGTTGTTTTCTTGTGTGCCTTTTGGTGATTAAACTAAGATGGGGACGTTTTGTCCCCCCTCTTCATTCACATTTAACAAGCTTAATTGAATTAATTATATAATCAATTATAGCGCCGAGATCTCCGACTTGCACAACCTTTCCTTCGGTTTTTTTTACAAGATTTGTTAAATTAAACATAGCCGCTTCGCACCACATCTTAAATGGGGTTAGCGCTCTATCATCTATAATTATTTTTATATCAGCAATAATCTGTTGAATTTCTCTTTGGAAGCCTTTCCTATCAGCTACATGAACTCCATCAAAATAATATGGAACTTTCCCTCTTAATACACATAACCTACTTTGTAATTCTAGTAAGTGTTCTTTTGCGTTCATAAAACTATTCCTCCAAATCAGTTGGCTACAAGTTGTAGCCAACTTCAACTGGTTACATTTTGTAACCAACTCCTTAAGTGCAGACCTCAACTCAGTAAGGTTCCTGATTATATAATATTCTATCCCTACTTTAGAAGCCCACTCTCTAAACATTTTCTGCGATTCCGTTAGCCGTCCTTTGTCCGTTTTCAATTCAATGAATATCGTTTCCCTTTCGGAAATAACTACAAAATCAGGAGCTCCATTTACCAGGCCCATTAAATGCTTCCTGTTGATTCTGAGCATATCTTTTAAACTTCCTACAACAGACTCGTTCGGAACATGAAACCATACAGCATTTAGCTTGCCTTCTAATGTTAAAGCTTTTAGCTCAAGCGCTACATCGTTGGCTAGCTTGTCCTCTCCTTTCAAGCTTTTGGAATATGTTATTTTCGATAAAATTTTAAATTCATTCATGTCCATACGTTAGGTTTCTTTCACCCATTGAAATCTTTTCATCTTGTTGTATAACTGAAACTCTTCATATTTGCGAACGTTCCCACCAAAAACTTTTTTTATGATTACTTCTTTTTTTGTTTTCTTCTTTAGCTTTTCAGGAGCTATCTCCCTAATCTTATTGTATACAGTCGGAACAGATACTTCACAAAATTGCGCAATCTCCTTAATCGTAAGACTGTCTTCTGAATTTGGATCGTATCTCTTGATTTCTATCTCTAGCTTCTTCGCTTTCGCACTAGGTAACGCTCTTCCTTTGAATTTCCCTTCGGCTTTTGCTTTCTCTATTCCTGCTTTCTGCCTCTCTAGCATCATCTCTCGTTCAAATTCCGCTACCGCCCCAATAACCTGTAACATCATTTTACCAGTTGCCGTTTTCGTATCAAGCCCAAAATCTAAAATTTTCAGTTGCACGCCTTTCTCTTCAAGATGATTTATAATCTCAAGTAAGTTCGCTACTGTCCTCGCTAGCCTGTCTATCTTCGTTACAATAAATACATCTCCCGCTCGAACAAACTCTATCGCCTTCTTCAATTCATCCCTCTGATATGCCGAAGACACTTGCTCTGAATATATTTTCTCACACCCTTCTCTCTTTAACCTGTTTATTTGCTCTATAAGCCCTGCATGCTGATGCAAAGTCGATGTTCTCGCGTACCCTACTAACATTTTTTGAAATCCCTTCTCTGTCTATATTATAATAACGTATTATATATCGTAAAACAACCGACTTTATTATAAATGAGCTACCTCGTACCCTGGTCTATATTAATTCATGTGCTACAAAAATCAGCAATCCGATAAAACTTTATGTTTTACATTAGGTTGAGACTGCTTTTCCTCTAAAAAAATAAGACTTATCCACAAAAACTGTGGATAAGTCCTCTATATGGATTATTGCAGATAAATATATTATCATACAAATAACGATGAGGAGGAATACGTTGAATAATATTCATTTAATCGGACGTGTCGGTTTTAAAGAAGTTAAAAATACAGAAAAATGTAAAGTCTTACGCTTATCAATTGCTGTTGATGACTATTATAAAAATGAAAAAAACACTATGTGGATCTCTGTAGAGGCTTTTGGCGAAAAGGCTGAAAAATACGAAGACTTAAAAATAGGTAGTACTATCTACGTTAGAGGTAAATTGCGTATAGAAGAATATGCCGATAAAAATGGAAATAAACGAAAGCTTTCTAAAATATTGGCCGATTCTATCATTCGATTGTCTTCTAAAAAAATCGAAGGAGAAAATGAACCTCAGACTATAGCTAGCCAAATCGATGAACTCAGAAAAGCTATGGGTTTATAATTTTTTTATGGGGAGAATATAATGTTCGCTAAATTCTTGCTCGCTTTAATAGTATCCTGCTTGGTGAGCATCTTCGTTTATCTGCTAAAAGGTATTCATACAGCTATATGTTGCGTTGCTAAACGATTAGGCGATATACGTTCAATCATTCAACGTATACTCGTTCTTAATGACAATGAAGAACAACAATGACAACTGTAGATGTGCTAAAAATATTGGGCGTTACTTTCATTGGAACAGCAATAGCTTCGTCCCATACCTGCTCAATTATCCTTAATGTCGTTTTTATCTTTTGCGGGTTAATGGGTTTAAAAAAAGCGGGCTGGTTTTAAAGATGTGTTAGCCTTTTTTCAGGTTGCGTTTCAATCCCCGATTGCTCTAATGGATAACCTACAACAACAACATTATTGTTGGACATCTCTGTTTCACTGTCTCTACCTTGTAAAAAGTCTACAGCTATCTTAAGCATCGCTGGATTGTATTTGCACTTCTTGTTGTGATAGAAATCATATAAGATTTTATCTGAAACTTGCTTTAGCTTCTCTGTAGTATGCGCCTCAACTGTTTCCCTGGTAAGATATCCCCTCTCAACTAATAGACTAATTAATGTCGGTCCGTATTTGCCGTTATAATTAGCTAATGTGCCAGCAGGACTCTTTAAGTGCTCTTCAATAGAGTTCCAGATCGAAATCATATCGTTATCTGTCTCTTCCTTGTTTTGTAGCCTGCTTAATGTCCTTAAAGTGCCTGGGACTGGACGTAATGCGCTCATTGATTCCTCATCCTAAATTTGAAATAATTCTATAACAGTTTGAAAAGGAAGGCTATATGTCATCATTGAAAAGACGTAAGGAGTTTAATTTTTTATGGACAAGCTCCGTCCCATATAAAGCAATTGTCGCAGCTCGTGGCGCAGGAAAAACCGTTGCCGTTATTCAATACGCTGTCGAAAAATTACTAAAAAGCAGTCCAAATTCCGCTGTCGCTTTCTTCTCTGGCACTCTTGCTCAGGCTAAAGCAACTGTCGAACCTGTTATGCGAGAAATCGGGATGAATATGCCCGCTAATTTTATGCAGTATAATAAAGCAGAACATAAATACGACTTCGTGTTTAGTAATTATGATATTAGAACGCTTCGTTTGCTTAGCTACGAAAATCAGGAAAGTAAAAGAGGATACCATCCTCAATTGATCATAATAGATGAATGTTCATCAATGCCTGCTAGTATGTTCGGTAATGTTATTATGCCAATGCTGAAAGATGAAGAAGGCGAGTTGATTGCTATAGGTACTCCCGCTGGTCATAATAAATTTTATGAACTGTTCAATTTCGGCTTGTCTGATGATTATCCCAATTGGGAGAGCTACGCTATTAGAGCTTCTGAAAACCCTAATTTGTTTGCTCCTGATTTCTTGAGAGATGCTAAAATAAATCTTACTATGGCTGAATATCAGCAAGAATACGAATGCGATTTCAACGCTAACGTTCTCGTCGGTAGTGTCTATGGGGAGTTCATGCGCGACTATACCGATAAAAATATTAGCGATACTTACGCTTGGAAACCTAATCTGCCCGTATATACCGCTTGGGACTTGGGTTTTACTGACTATACCGCTATATGGTTTTTTCAAAAAGAAAATGATGTGGTTACTTTTATCGATTACCTAGAGGAATCAGGTCGAGAAACATCCTTCTACGCCCAACAATTGTTAAAGAAACCTTATGTGTATGGTAAATGCCTTCTCCCCCACGACGGAACAAGAAACGATATGAGAGGTAAGGTGTCTTCTCAGTTGCAGGAATTCGGCTTTAGATGCGAATCCGTTCCAAAAGTCTCTGTCCAATCCGGCGTTTATACCGCTAGGAATCTACTGAAAACGGCTAGATTTAGTACAGCTTGCGATTTGGGTTTGAAAAGACTTAGACAATATAAGTTTAAACTGGATAAAAGAACAGGATTAAAAACCGCAGAGTTCGAGCATGACGAAAATAGCCATGGCGCAGACGCTTTTAGATACGCCGCTGTTGGAGTTAATTTGTGCAATACTAAACGTACCCCTATTTCAGCTTCCCCTCGCGTCGATTTTAACGTTTTCAACTATTAATCAGTTGAAAAATGTAATATAATCCAACTATTCGAATGGAGGCATAAAATGGGAATTTTTTCTACAATCGCAAATATAGGTTCAAAAATTTTACCTTTTGTTGGTAACGTCGTCAGTAAACTCCCTATTGTCGGTGATATCGCCAAAGGAATTGGATCTTTATTTGGCGGAAAGACCGAACAAATTACTAACAAAATTTCTGATACCGCTAATATGGCTTATCAGGGCATGCAGCAATTTAATAATCAAGGCCTAAATGCAGCTGGACAAGGCTTTAGCATGATTAATGCTGGAAGACGTATGTTCGGTGGCATCCGTGACGCTTTTAGAGCTGGTGATTTTAATGCTGGAATGAGCGCGTTTAATACGGGTATGCAAAGTTTGTATGATAGAGGACAGGACTTAATGGGCGCTGGACGTAGTATCGTAAATACTGGAAGATCATTCCTGAATGGCGTTCAAAGCACTTGGAGCGGTCAACAGCCATCCATGCTAGGAGCTAATGGCGCAGGTGTCCAGAACGACGATTGGCGTAAACGTAGAATGTTGGCACGACAATGAACTGTAAAGAATTCCTTACAAGTTTAAAAAGGAAGTGGAATAAAGCGAAAAATTTTTTTCGTCGGAATTCTAATATCTCTACTGTTCTTGTTAACGACTATGGAGTAAGTGTGCCTCATGGACATGTTGGACGACCTTTTAAATATAGGCGCAATCGCCACAAGGTTTATCTCTCAAAACCAAATAAAAGGGATATCTAAACAGCAAGTAAACGCCTATCTTAGGGAAGCGGCACTGAACAAACAGATTGGAACTTTCAATTCCGAAGTCGCTAATCGAACAGGAATGGCTGCTGTTCAGGGTATTATGCACGAAACGTCCCAACTGCTAAGCAAACAGGTGAATATTATGAGTAATCGGGGCATTTCGCTTGAGGGATCGCCAATGTTAGTGTTGGGTGAAACTGTAGCCATGGGCGAAAAGAAAGCTCAAGAAGCCATGTTTAATGCTAACGTTAGAGGTATTAATCATCAGTTTAGTGCGGAAATTGCGGCTCAACACGCTATAACTCGTGCGGAAACTGCAAATGCAAACGCTATGATACAGTCCCTAAACCAAGCTAAAACCGCTGTCGATTCTATTAAGCTCCTTAGTAGTATGGGTGGAGGAAATCCTGTAACTGGCCTTATAAACGGCATTGGGAACATTGCTACTGGAGCAATTAGTACAATCGGTAAGATTTTTGGGAGCTTAACCTCATGAGAAGAATTGTTGCTGAAAATGATGCTCTTGTAAGTTCTAAACAACACAGAGAAATGTCGTCAATTCCTAAGTTGGGTGTTTTTATCCCATCTTATGATAGCGTAAATCAGGTTTTGTCCAATCCTGGAGGAAATGGCACGATATCTTTCTTGCAGGCTCTTGCTGGTATGAGCGAAAAACATATGGCAGAACAGCAGACACAATATGATGCTATGGAAGTGTCTGATACACTGTTAAGTGTTAATGCAAAATTCAAACAAAAAGATGAAGAATTTATGCAAAATGCTTTATCAACAGGAGGTAAAGGATACACAGAGTTTGTCACAACTACATATCAGCAATTAGCGGATGAGGCCCTACAAAATGCATCGAATGCGGACGTAAAACAAAGATTGGCATTGGTTTTTAACAATAAAAAAGCGGACTTGTCTAATAACGCCGTAATGGCCGAAAAAAATATGTACTCCGCTTTTGTGCTGTCTACTACAGAGCCAAAAATTAATGAGGTTCTAAATAACGCAGTAAAACATCCGTCTCAGTTCGATTCTTTATCTGCTGAACTTATGACTCATTTAGAGCCATTAAAGGGACTGGTTCGAGAGGATGAGTACTTAAGAATCGTAAAAGATAAAACACAACAGTTAGTGTACTCTGTAGGAATCGGGCAAATAGACAACAACCCAGAATTGGGTGAAAAGATGCTTGAAGGTGAGATTTTTAAGCAACTACCCCCTGAAGCTTTTAATCGCTTGCATAAATATGCTGAATCTTCTATTCAAGCTCAGCAAAGGCAGAGAAAACTAGATGAAGCTTTAGCTCTTAATTTGGTTAGTAAAGCTCAAGACCAAAGGATTTGGAACTACAAATTAGCAATTGCTAGAGGTGAAACTACCGCTGTGCCAGATATCGAAAAGGACACTATGATTACTGATTTGCAACGCACAAAATTATTGCTTTATGCAGAAGAACACAAAATCAGGAAAGATAAAGATATCGAAACACAAGAACAAATCAACAAAGCTAAAGAGTCTGGTGAAATAGTAGATTTCCGCAAAAAAGATCTCGATGACGATTTCTTGAGGTGGAAAACCAAAGAAAACGAGAACAGGTTAACATCCTCTACGCCAGAACTGTCTTTGACTGAACAGATTGAGTATGTAAAGCAATATCCCAATGTGTATCATAAGCCAATTTCTAGTCTTAATCTGGAGATTTCTCAAACACTGCGATACAGCTCAGATGCAAAGAAGATTTTGGATGCTTGTGTAGCAATTCAGGGTAACGAACAAGTAGAAAGTATCGATTTGCCTGATGATGATTTTTCCTTCGCAAATTTAGCTGTTGAAATGTTTAAGGGAAATCAGAACCAGGAAGAAGTTAAAAGCTTTCGAGATAGATTTTATTCATCCACTAAAGAAGAACGAGAAGCCAGAAAAAAAGAGTGGAACTCACTAAATATTAGTGATTCTGAAAACTTTGAAGATGCGATAAGTGATGCTTTTGAAAAGTATAACATTAAAACCACAAAAAAATGGTATGACTTCAGTTCCGATGCGATTTTAGTTAATAGCCCTGATTATGTGGATTTGCACAACAGAATGGCTAACGTTGCTAAAAAAACTTTTATCCTTACAGGAAGTGAAACATTAGCGGTTGAATCAGCGGTAGCCGCAGGTAGTAATCTCGTGAAAGAAACGACAGTAAATGGCTCTTTAGAGTACATGATTAATCCTCCAACTCCGCAAAATACAAAATTTCAAACCAGCAAAGAAATAGATGATTTCTTTAGAAGAAAGAAACAAAAAGCTTTGAGTGTGGCAACTAACGCAGATAAAACTAAGAAAGTTTATGTCGGAGCTTTGTCTGTTTCAAGTCCTGTTTATGGCTTCTATCAGCTGTTAGATGAGAACGATATTACTTCTAAAGTATGGTTGGAAAAATCAGGTGAGGTTGTTCCTAGAATACAGATAGATATGCGTAAGGAGGTAAAGAGTGGCAGAGCTAGATGATCTCGTTGACGACACAATTGAACCTGCCGAAAATTCTAATGCTTCAGTTGACGACGTTGAGTCACCATCTGAAAGCGTATCTCTTTCTGACGCTGTTAAAGCTAAATGGACTACTTCTACTACTAAAGAATTAATGCAAGGGTTTTCTATCGGACGTTTTGATGTCTTTACTGAAAAAGAAGAAGATCTGGACGTTAACCAAGAGTTGGATGATTTGCAAATCACAGATCCTGAAGAACGTAAATTGTTTTCTGACGTTAAGACTAGAGAAGAATTAGATAATGCTCTGGCTTATCGGCAGGAATTAATTAATGCAAGAGAAACCTTACAAAATACTGGGGCTGTAAAATCTGCAATTGCTACTGTGATTGCTGGCGTAGCTGATCCTATTAATGCTACTATAACGGCTGCTGCTTTTTTTACAGCAGGAGGTTCTATCGCTGTTGGCGCTGTTGGAGCTCTAGCTAGAAGCGCATTTGCAGGAAGCTTATTAGGAGCTATTGATTCAACTGTTGAACAAAGGGTTTTGGAAGGGAATGTAAAAGCAAACGAAGTTGTAAAAAACGCTGTAGCCGGTGCTATTGTCGCCCCTATTGCTGAGGCGGGAATGAATGCGGTATCTAAAGCTGTAAAACCACAAATGCTTAAAGGTTTTAATGCTCTAAAAAAAGCTTTTGCTGAGAATTTAACCCCAGCATTAGAAACCCCAACTGTTCAAGAGTTTAAACTGAAATTAGAACGTTTGGCTTTTCAAATTAAAAGTCCTTCTCCTATACTGCAAACAATAAACTCGAAAGATCCTCTCGTCCAAAAGTTTGGCACTTTGGTGTTTGAATCCCCTTTAAATAAGGATTTAACCAATGATGTTGCAATTGAAACTGAATTGAAATTATTTTCTTCTTATGATACAGGAATAGCTAAAGAAAAATTTCTTGAAAATGCTCAAAATTTTATAAAAGACGGACAAACCCTCGAAGATTTTAACGTCAAAGTCGCTAAGGCTCTTGTTTCTGGAGAAAAAACAGATAATTCATACGTAAATAATGCTGTTGATGCTTTAATGCGCCCTACTAAAAAGGTTCAAAAAGCAGACGTAAGAAGAAGAATGCGCGAAGCGGATATTAAAGCAAATAGGTTCGTGTTAAATGATAAATTACAACAATTTACAGCTGACGAACTCGAAAATATGTCCATGATCAATTTGGAAGAGAATGGAATATCAAGGAATACAGCTCATAACTACGCTAAAAGATTTTATAACGAAGAACTTAAAACTAATAAGGATCTTCAGAAAAAGGCTTTGGACCTGATTCAAAAAGAGGTCGCACTTAATAATAACGCTGGATTGCGTAACGCTATAAACGAGGGAGTTTCTTTCCCTAAATTAACTAAAGAAGAGATGCAGGACGTTAGTTATACGATATTAGCGAACATCTCAGGAACTTCTCCTCAAGTGAGTGGTAGAACACCTGTTTCCGCAATACAAAGCTTTATCCGTTCTCGAGAGGTAGCCATATCTGATACTATTCTATATGAGCAAGGAATCATTAAGTTCGATGTGGATAAGTATTTGCAGTCGCTTAATAAGCTATATGCAGAATCTCTATTCGATCAAATGGCTAAAAAGCATTTCGAAGCACCTTCTTTTGAGGACTTTTTTAATTCACTAAAAAAACAAAAACAACAAGATCTCGGTGCCGTTATCAAGCAAGACTTAAATCTGCTTAAGGAAGCAGAAGAAGCTGATTATAATTATAAGTTGATCGGAGATATATACGATATTTTCACAGGTAATTATTCAGGGTTAGGAGCGTTCAAAAACAATTCAATTATAAAAAAAATTGCAAATCAAAAAACTGTTATCGCTATGGGCTCCCTAGGTAATGTGTTTCTTGCTGCTATAACAGATCTCGCAAAACCTTTGGTCCGATTTGAGTTCGGTCGCCTTTTGAAGGCTTATTCTCCATTTAAGTCTGACTTAAGAAAAGAAAGCAAAGAAACTCTTCTTAAGTTTGTAGGCTTGTCCGCTCGTATGAGGTCTCAAGGAGGATCTGGGTATATTACTACAATTGGTGAATGGGGTCATGATTATACTTATTATATCAATAAAGTCTCAGGTATGAGTTTGCTTGAAACCTCTGTCGACGGGGCTGTACTACAAATGCAATACAGCGACCTCATTAAGGCTTGTATCTCTGAAAATAAAACACCACAAATGCTGTCAGATCTTGCTAGGTTTGGCATTAATGAGGATTACGCTAAAATTATAGCTAAAGCTTTTAAAGATAGAGGACATACTTACGGAAGCGAATTGTATGTCGATCCTGTTCATATCAAAAACAAAGACTGCGTTAGAAGACTACAAGGCAGTTTGAGAGCTTTAGCCGACGATATTACCTATAAACAATCTGTAGGAAATACTCCTAGATTTATGCAGTCTGAAATCGGTTCAATTTTGTTCATGTTTAAGAAGTATGGATATCAGCTGTATACACATCTTTATGCTCCACTGATGAATGGCAGAATCAGCAAAATAAAGGCTACTGAAGCTTTGGTCGCTTCCGTTTCGTTAGCTGTTTTAGAAATAGCAGCTAAAAACGCCCTAAACAATAAAGATACAGATTTTACTTCTGCTGATTTTTGGAAAGAGGTCTTTGACTATAGCGATTTTAACACGCATGTGACCGATACCCTTATTACCGCCATTAATACAGGCTTTGGATCACATTTCCAGGGGCTTTCTGGTATGTCTCCATTTACATCATATCTCGATAGAACTATTCGCAATATTCAAAGTATTCTAAAAGGACGTCCTGACTGGAAAGGAATAGCCAATTCTGTTCCTTGGGTAAATCTGTGGTATTTGCGTCCATTAACTAGCCGATTAAATGACGGAAAATCTAAATTAAGGAGAAAAAGAATATGACAGTAAGCGTTGGAAGTTTTGAACCTGATGTGTATTTGGTGTCTAGCATCTCTATTAATAGTGAGTTTAATATATCGTTTCCATTCAATGATAGCGATGAAAATATAAAAGTCTTTATTCGAAAAGACGATAATACTGCTCAAGATTTGGAATTGGACGTCGATTACTATGTCACTTTAAGCGATGGTACAAATGACGTTTATGGTGTAGTACATATTATACAGGAATATAATAACCTGTTTAAGTTATGTATCGTTCGTAACGTTCCTATTTCTCAGGATAATGCCTTTAGTTCCCAGACTATTTATGCTGATACTACAGAAAAATCACTTGATAAATTAACGATGATTCTGCAGGATAACCAATTTAAAAAATATACTATTCACGCTCAAGATGATGAGGACATCCAAGAAACAGACCTTCAATTGCCTCCTGCTGCTCAAAGAGCAAATAAGGCGTTATATTTCGATACTAATGGAGCGATAGTTTTGGGTGATGGCGATACACAAACTAAATCTTTAAGGCAATCTCCTGGCGAAATTAGCGATCCTTCATTTGAGTTAGCGTACAACACCCGCAAAAGCAAAATGCTTGGGTTTGATGATCAAGGACATGCTAAACTCACAAATTACTACTCAGCAGGCGAACATATAGCAATCAGCGATGAAAATGTAATATCAACAGTCGGGCTAGCTACTCCTTATTCAGCTGGCGATAATATACAAATTTCAGATCAGAATGTAATCTCTGCAACTGATACCACTTATACTGCAGGAACAAATGTACAAATATCCGATCAGCATGTAATATCTGCCACTGATACTACATATACTGCAGGAACAAACGTGCAAATTTCTCCTCAAAACGTAATATCGGCTACTGATACCACTTATACTGCTGGTCATGGCATAAGCATTGATAGTAATCATGTGATATCCACTACCGCTATTCCTATTACGGAATTAATATGCGATTTAAACGCTACTGGATTACCAAGCTCAGAGACCCTGTCTCAAATGCTCTTGGTTTATCCTGCAGAACCTAGTTTGGGTTATAATAATCCTGCCTATTGTGCATTAGGAATGCAAGGCGTGTATATAAGCTCTAATGGCACAACGTGGAGGAGATCTTATGATAAAACAGCTGAGAGATCTCTCGATGATATAATGAGCATTTTTAGAACGTGTTACGTTTTATCAAGATCTGAACAGTGTATATACTCAAACTCTTCACTAGCTAGCATTTACGATCTTTGGTCTGCAATTGATGTCTCTAATCTGGGATTTACTGTTGTTGGAATTGCTGGTGGGGGACAGTCTTCTCCTATATTGGCTTATGGTAACACTTCGTCTTATGCTACATATCAAAACGAGTGGACAACAAGAACAGCACCTTTTTCTGAGGGATTTGTAAAAGTTCAATATTGCAATAATATGTTTATTGCTTTAGGCTTCGCTTCTGATGCTAACACAACAAAACCATTGCAATTGTCTGCCTCTACAGATGGTATTACTTGGTCTACACCTATTACTTTTGAAAATTTAGATCCTACATCCATTAGTTCTATTAGAGTGATTGGTGATGCTACTAGCAATTATAATACCGCTGTAGTAGAAATTATTAACTCTATTAATTTTGATGTTGATAGGTGGATAGTGTCTGGGGCAACGCCTAATAGTATAACTATCACTCATGCTACTTATTTCGATGGTAGATATTTAGGATACGCCTTTGAGAAATGGTGGGCGGCTCCAAGGTCTGGAACTTCGTTGAAGTATACAACCGATTTTGATAAATACGAAACAGATTCGTTTTCATTACCTGCTAGAGCTTATTCCGCATGTGTTGATGGAAATAATTTATATCTATCGTTAATGAACAGTCAGTATACAGGGCACCTGTATTATAAAGAAGCTAATGCAATGAGCATTATGGCTGGTAATGGATTGGACGTTGTTGATGGCGCTTTAACCTTGGAAAAAGCAACGTCTGATAATTTAGGTGCTGTTGCAGTAGGAAATGGATTGGCTGTAAATAATGGATTGGTCTCTCTTGATGTTGTCGATAACCTGATAACTGACAGCTCCACTAACGCTTTATCAGCTAAAATGGGTAAATCATTGCAGGATAACAAACAGGATAATCTTACTGCAGGAACAAATATACAAATATCTGCACAAAACGTAATCTCCGCTACGGATACCACTTATACCGCTGGCACTAACGTACAAATATCCGATCAGCATGTAATATCAGCGACTGATACCACTTATACTGCTGGTAACAATGTACAAATATCCGATCAGCATGTAATCTCTGCTACTGATACTACTTATACCGCAGGAAGTAATATACAGATTTCAGCTCAAAATGAAATTTCAGCGACTAATACTACTTATTCCGCAGGATATGGAATTAGTATCTCAAACGATAAAATTTCTACGACGGTAGATCATTTGCAGTTTTATTTAGCTTCAACAGCCAACCATTCTGACAGATTTATGTATAGTAACGGCACATATTGGACTGGGTGTTATAATTTCGTTGGAGACTGTTCTAAATCTACTGACGCCAAAACTTGGTCGACCTCAAACATTGGACTCTCTTCCTATTCGCAAGACATAGCAATGTGTAATGATATTATGTATTGTACGAGCGATGCGTCATCCTATGTCTATTGTTCAGACGGGACAACGTGGAATTCTGTTTCTGTCGGAGAGGGTATCAATAAAGGGCAAATGGCGTATGGCAATTCTATTTATGCTTTAGCTGTTAAAAGTTCAAACAAAGTAATATATGGGTCTTCGATAGATAACCTATCTAACACAGCGACGTCCATTTCCGGAAGGATACTAACATTTATGGGTAGCCATTTCTTTATGGATGTTGGACGAAGAGGTTATACAAGCTCAGATTGCGCAACGTGGACACAGTGGGAAGGTCTGCCTGATTATAATAATTATTCGGTCAATGCCAAATCGTACATCAACGGATATTATGTACTATATAAAAATTCTAATAAAACAATTTATGTAAGCTCTGATGGCGTTAATTGGACAAGCAATACTGATTTGAGCGATTTGGGTTATATAGTTAATTTAGCTGATGTGAACGGAACATGTGTCGGGGTGACTGCTGATGGATCTTGTGTCGTTGCGAGTACAGATGGTACTACATGGACGAGAATCCAACTGCCTGTAACTGGTACTAAAGCTCAATTGTCGACAAAACAGTACGGCGTAATTGTTCCTGCTCAAGATTGTATAACATATCAAACGACACAATTCATAACTCAAAATACTAACACGTTAGGAGTTAATGAATCTAATTTGGCTATTGTTGCAGTAAAAGATGGCACAACTAACCTTTTCAGGTTTTTCTACTCTTGGAACGGTTTTGATTGGTTTGAATCTATTACACGTTGGAAGTTTACAAACGCAGGACCTATGCAATGGTGTCACGATAGATGGTTGTGCAATATGACTGCTTCTCAAGGTAACGGACATCCTGCTGTAACTAATGGAATCTTCATGATTAATTTCACTGATGATTGGCTCGGAGCTTTGGTATAGGAGGTGAACATGGGAAAAATTAGATTAGCTAAGCAAAAACTAAAATTTAGTGACGATTTAAAAAAGGCAAGCCTCGAAGAACAACTGGACGCTATTGCTGATTCTCCAATAACTCAAACGAAACTTTTTGAGCCTTCTAATCCAGGATTTAAACCTGCTTTGCCTCAGTTTACTGAAGGAATAAAACTAGTGGAAATGGTGCTTGAACTCATGGAACAGAGGCGAAAACAAGCTGAAAAACAAGCTGAACAAGCTGGCGAAAATGTTGCGACCATCAAAGGCGGTGGCATTTTAGACTATCTAAAGAGTAGAAACGATACATCTGGCAAAAAAAAACAGGCGTTTTCTCGAATCGTGTCGTGGTCACATTCAGACACGCTAAAGGAAGAAAATTATGATGTTTTGTCAGTTCAGGATAGCAGGGATATCTCATCGTTAGCAGATCAACATATGATTGCTTCTCCTAATTTCGCTGAATATTACAAAAATATTATTGTCCCAGAAAAAACAAAAGAGTATGTCATTCCTTTGTTGTCTAAAAAAGGCGAACCACTTATAGGGGCTAAATTTTCAATTGATCCAAAGAAGATATATGCAGGATTAAACCAATTAAATCTCTTGTCGTCTCCTCCTTATAACGATTCAGAACTTGCAAACCTCTCATATAACAATAGGCTCCCTGGAGAGGAACTCCAAAAATATATAAAGAACTGGACGGATAAAATTCCTGCCTTTAAGGAATTTATTGAAGACCACAAAAAATTTAATCCTGATAAAAATCTTCATGTTGAGGACGTGTGGGGACATCCAAATTATATTCATGCTGCGACTTACGCTCCAATGTTTATGGGAGCAGGACATTTAATAGGTGAAACATATTTAGGTATAAAAAGAGCGTTAGCAAATAAAGCAATCGATTTGGATGTGAATAGACAAACTAAAACTGCACTCACGGACTTATACAATAGATTACATACGTGGGTTGACCAAATAGATTTTACCGCGGGGGATAGCCCTTATAACTTATATGAATCGGAAGATCTAAAAGGATGGGTGGGATCTACATTAGCGAGAAAGGCGCTGCCTCAAACTAAAGCTTTTAATGAGGGCATTGCTCAATTATATAGTAGTTTACAGTCGAGCATTGACAGAGAATTTTCTCGCGAGGTATATGATGAAGCTGGCAGAAAATATTATTTAGCAAAACATAACAAAGAAATAGAGGAACAAAATGTTCAAGAATTAAAATCCAGATTGAGTGCAGTGGTCGAAAATTACCAGCAAGCAACTCAAAATTACAAAGACGTAATAAATACCGTAAATAACGAAAAAAAAGAGATATTAAAACAGTACAATAATGTTGTTGATTCCCAAAAGAAAACGGAAGCTCAATTACGCACAGCAACAAAGCAGTACGAAACAGTATCAAAACAATACGCAAATGCCACAAATCAGTACAACATTACTGTGGATACGCTTAATAAAATGAAAAAAAATATAAAAGCTCGAAGTACGGGCGATATCAATAAAGCGTCATTTAACTTTTTTAAGGATATCTTTTCAGGGAGGAAATCATGGGACTTTTAAACGACTTATTTGAATCTATAGGATCAATAGCAGGAGCCGGTCTTGGAGCTGTTTTTGGAGGACCTCTTGGTGCTTTTTTAGGAGGAACATTAGGCGGAACAGTTATCGATCGTAAACCATTAAAACAAGCTGCACTTACCTCCCTTTTAGGAGGCGTTGCAGGACAAGGCTTGCGTTTAGGTATAGGATATTTGGGCAATGGAATTACTTGGACAGGAGCAAGATTAGGCTCAAACATGTTAGCTCAAGCCGGTGTATCTGTAGCGTCTTTAGCTGCATCTCCAGTGCTTGGAAGTGTTGTTGGGGTGGGGCTCACCAATCACGCAATGAATAGAATAGAGGCAATGCTAAAACCTAAGCTCCCAAATCTACAAGATCAACTGTACAATAATTTTGAACAGATGTATAACCGCCTTAACGCAGATCCAGTGTTTAACAGATCTGTAAGAATGCCGACTATAGAGGAGCTTACTGTCTCGGTTGCAGATCAAACAAGAGAAGCAGTTCTGAAAGATCCTGTTCTGTCGATATCAAATCCTCGTGTAACTTTTGAAAAAATTAGCGAGGGAAAACCAAGATTTGAAATCAAGCAAACGTTAGAGCCTCATTTCGAGAATATTGCAGATCAAAAACCGAGAGTCAGCAATAAAATTGATATCAATACATCTGTAGTTGATATCGGTTCAGCTGCATTAACTAACACTACAAATAAGCTTAGAGAGGCCGTGAGAAATGGATTTGTTCTCGGTTCTCATGAGATTCAACCTTGGGAAAGAAAGAACTTCTCTGAAAACATAAAAAAGAAACAAAAAGCAAACAGATTACGAAGATTCATTAAGGAATCTTATGGGTATGTCGGAGTATAGTTATGCAAGCAATTGAAACGCAAATTATGCAGTTCTTAAATCCGCAAGAGTTGTGTAGACAATATCATGCGGTAAAGACATCAAGATCTAGCTGGGATCAGAAATGGCAAATTATCCAAAACCAAGTATTTCCTGATTATCGAGATTATATGGATACGCCTAGAGATTCTTCGCCTAAAACAAGTCGAATTAGAAACCATTCAGGATTGGTCGCAGGTCTCATTAATAAGGTTGTTTCTGCTATCACAGCGCAGTCTTCAGATCCGTCCGTTAAATGGATGGCTTTACGTTTCGGAGATGAATCTCTTATGAATTTAAAGCCAGCACAAGATTGGCTTAAATTATGCGAAAATGTTTTATATTCCACTTTAGCTGATCCAGATAGTGGTTTTTATGGCAGTAACTTATCTTTTCACTTAGATTGGTTTACTCTTGGAACTGCTTGCAGAGAGATTATCATAAGAAAAGACAACGGGAAAATTAGGTTTAACTGCGTACCAATGTCTGATGTGTATATAGAGACATCTGGTTTTGGTGATATCAGTACTGTTTTCAGACGTTTTATGCTTTCAGCGTCACAAGCTATGAGCAAATGGGGACAAGCGGTTCATCAATCGATACAACAAACAGCGTCTAAAGAACAGGCTTCGTTTTCTAAGAAGAAATACGAGTTTTTTGAGGCGGTATTACCTAACCCAATGCAAAATCTGGTTCCGTTACCGTTGGTATCTTGCGTTGTAGACGTTCAAAATAAAATGATTGTAGATGTAGGGTTTCATGCGAGGAATCCTTACGTTGTATCTAGGTTTCTTATTGCTCCTAACGAGCCATATGGGCGTTCTTATGTGTGGAACTCTATGCCAGATATCGAGACAATCAACATGCTTGCGAAGCTGATATTACATGCTGTAGATTATGCGGTATTCCCAATTACATTAATTCAGGACGGTATATCCATTCCACAAATGCCTTTAACTCCTGGCATGTTCATTCAAGGACTTGATATCAACGGAAGACCACAGTTCCAGCAAATGCAAACAGCTGGGAATATCCAAATTGCAATTACGTTCCTTCAGCAAAAAATAGCAGATTTGAACGAAGCTCTTTTAGCTCAGGATATATTCCCTTATGAAAGTCCTCAAATGACGGCAACAGAAATCAATGAGAGGAAGATTCAAGCCGCAAGTCGTATTCGTCCATTACTTGTTATCTTAGAAAGCGAAGATCTAAATAACACAGTAAAACGCACACTAAAAATCTTAGAAGAAATAGGCCAATTGCCTCCATTCCCTTATGAGGATTTAAAGATTGATCCGGCACAATTACCTGACCCTATTATGAATTTGAATGTGTCCTTCTCAGGGCAAATGTACCACATGCAGAAGCTACAAGACATTCAAAATAACGATAATCTGCTTATGAGGGTTACACAATTAGCTCAAATATCTCCTGATGCGTTAGATTATCTTGATTCAGATAAGCTATTAGGAGACATGGCTAAAACTTACAATGTTGCTCCTGGCATTATTAGGTCAGATGAGGTTGTACAAATGATTCGCGAGCAAAGAGCAAAGCAACAGCAAGAGGAAGCGCAGGCGCAAAAAGACGCAATGGCGATAAATAATTACATCGAGCTAAAAAAGGTAGGTTTAAATGAATGACAGAGCTTTAAAAATCCAAAATTCAAAACAACGATTACTTAAACAGAAGACAGCGATAGAACGAATCCTGTCCAGTGAAGACGGTCAATTGCTCTTACAATATCTTGCTGATATTGCATTTTCTCATGTAGGAGCATTAAGCAAAGACAGTTTAGAGTATGCCTTTTGGAATGGTCAAAGGTCACTGTTAGTATCTTTATTACAATTTTCGGAGAAAGACATCTCGAATTTTTGCTTAGAATCGATTATTAATATGGTTAAGTTCGACGAAAGGAGGTTGTAAATGGAAGATTCCGTCGGAAATGGTACAGAGTCAGTAGGTGCACAAAATGCACAAACTGAAACATCAACAAATGCAGATTGGCTTAATAGTTTCAGTCCAGAATATCGTGATGCTGTTGCTAAATATGGCTCAATAGATGGTGTTGCCAAGTCTTTGATGAATGCTCAAGGCTTGCTCGGGAAAAGAACATCCGAGTGGAAGCAAAGCGATGCTGAGACGTATAAGGCTGTCATGTGTACAGTAGATAATATCCCACTCAATGCGGAAGATTATAATATCCAATTGCGCCAAGCTGATGAGACAGGAGAAAACTGCCTTACTGAAGCAGGTGTGAATATCGTGAAAGAAGTAGCTAGGCAAATGGGGCTAAACCAAGAACAAGGACAGCAAATGTACGAAGTCCTTAACGAATTAGAGCTGGCTCGAAATGAAGAACAATTTAACACAGGTGTCCAAAATTACCAAAACTGTTTAGATACTTTATCACGACAGTGGGGGAACGCCGCAGAAAGTAAAGTGCAAGCAATGACCAATTGCGTTAACAACGTTCTCCCTAAGTTATATGGCGTAAAGTCTGACGAGATAATAGCCGAACTACAAGCGTGTAATGCTTATTCAAGTCCTATTATTATGAACATGCTGGCTACATTTGGAGAGCTCGTGAGTGATGGTAGATCTAGTGGATATGCGATGTCCCCAATGGATGCGGCTTCCCGTTTAGAGCAGTTTAAAGCTGATAAGGAAACTATGAACATTCTTATGAATCGCAGAGATCCTAGATATGCTGAAACCAGAAGGCAATTAGAAGCATTAATTGCGCAAAAAAATCAAGTGTAATATAATAACACCATGTTTGTTTTAGACAATTGGAAACAACCTAAAACGACGTGGTGTTTTTTCATGAGTGAAGGATACCGAGAGGATTTAAGTTTGACCTATTAGGTCTAAGGATACCGAGCCACTCGCCCAGAATAACGAGAATATCTCGCCCACAAATTAATGAAATAACAAAAAATTGTTGGTTTTTATTTTTTGGAGAGAAAAAAAATGGCTGGTATAGATTCATCATTTTTAGATACCGTTGATACACTGTTTCATCCTTACTTAGCACAGCAAGGTTCGCATTTAATGCATGCTGTTACACAGATTCCTGTAGTTGGAGATACTTACGATGTAAGACAGCAAAATGTCGGACCTGCTAGATTCCGTGAAGGACAGGGTGAACAAACGAAATTTACCACGATGGAGTTCGATAGACGTAGACTTCGCCCAAGAGCTTTTGATTGTACTGTCATGCTTGATGATATAGATATGGTTAAACAAGGTACACCTGATCCAGGACTTATTGCTCAGCAAGCTGCTAACTCTTGCGGTCAATTGTTAGACCAGATTATCATTCAAGGAATCGGAGGCGCGTCTTACTCTGTAGCCGATAGTAAAAACAAGTATCTTACAGGCGCAGAAAATATTTCTGCTGGTGCGAGCAAAGAGGTGCTAATCGATAATTATGATAAGACTAATACTATATCTTGGAACGATTGTACGTTATCCGCTACTTCCGATAACTCGTTAACGACAAGTTGTGGTTTGAGCGTATCTAAAGTTTCGAAAGGTATACGTAAGCTTCGTGAAAAACATGCTGATGCTACACTTTTCTGTGTTGCGTCGGAATTTGCGCTGTCGACATTGCGTGCAGACTTAAAAATGGCAAACCTGCAATACAACTTGCAACCGTCTATGGCGACTGCACAAGTAGGGCAATATGCGGGAATTACCGAATTTATTCCATCAGAATATGTCGGCACTGGTAAAAGTTGCGTAAAGAAAGCTGATGGTACTTATGCCGCTAAAACAACAGATGTAGAATACGCTTATATTTTCGGAGCAGAATATATCAATCTTGGTTGCTCTGTTGGATTACATCTCGAAACTGGTAAAGACGTTACGAGATATAACGCAGATGTCCTTTTCTATAAAGGTTCTTACGATTGTATTCGCTTGTTTGAAGACGCTGTAGTTAGAATTGAAATATTGCGTGGCTTAGACGGTGTAAATGCAGCCGCTTTAGTATAATTAAGGAGAAAAAATATGGCAGTAGTATATCAATATTCAGATGTTTTACAAAACATGTACGGAAACGGGGATGTAAAACAAGCTAAAAGAGTACGCCCTGTAACCCTAGGGGGGCAAGAACGTAACGCTTTCGTGATGGTAGAAGATTTTACGAGTTTTGCTAAAGGGGACGCCGGTAGTATGCTTTATTTAATGCCGATTGCGTGGACTTCTACCTTGGTCTCATTATCATCTGTATTGAATAACGCAACCTCTAGCGAAGATCTTCAGTATAAAATTGATATTTTCGGGGCAACTGGAGTTCCGTCGTCTAGGACAGGTGACGACAATGCTCGTATCGGAAATTTAACAAAATTAAAAGAGTGGCAAGGTGCGACATTGTGGGGAAGTCATTCGGCTAACGTGACCATATATAGTCACCCCGCGTTTAGTCTTAGAGGAAAAACAATATACGAATGTGTAACCACAAGCGACTCAGAGAAATTGGCGTTTGAACCATTTAAAAATACCCCTCACGGATTCCTCGGTGTTGAGGTTAGTACAAAATCTTCACAAATGCCGGACGACACTTCTGCTATGTTTAGGATTAGCTATGTAGAAGGAGCACCGTCTGGCATGCCTTTAGATAAGATTGCAATATAAAAATTGGGAGGCGTAAGCCTCCTGAGTCAGGGAGGGGGGAAGCATGAAAGTAAGTTCTGAAATTGAAATCTGTAATTTAGCATTAATAAGAATTGAACAATCTACGATCGCGTCAATGGATGACAAATCAGTGCAAGCTCAAACATGTAAAGCGATGTATGAGCAAGCTAAATCATCTTTGTTGGCTAGATACAATTGGAGTTTTGCGATTAAGAAGGCGAAACTAGCGCAAATTGATAATTCTGCAGATCCACTGAAAGAATATACATATATGTATTCTTTACCTGCTGATTTTTTGCGTGTGTTCATGGTATATAACGACGCTAAACTACCTATTATTCAGCAGCCAAACGGCAAGCCTTCATATGCAATTGAGGGGCAGAACTTATTAACCGATGAACCTACATGTATAATCAAATATGTATCGGATGAAAAGATTGTTTCAAAATTTTCTCCTCTTTTCGTGAATTGTTTAGTTCTTGATATGGCAGTTAGATTAACTCGTATTTTTCAGTCTAGCTCTGCGTATCAGCAACAATTAATGGCTGAATATCAAATGGAATTAGCAAACGCAAAGATCTGTGATTGTCAGCAAACTCCGTTTTATCATCACGAAGTTTCTCCGTTATTCAATAGATATTGGAATAGTATTTAAATGGCAAGAGTACGTTACACTAAAAATTCCTTTGCTGTAGGGGTTATAAGCCAGAAGGTAAAGGCTAATACCGATTTTGAGCAATACAATAACGCCTTAGAAGAATGCGTCAACTTTCAAGTTCAACAAACAGGAGGCCTGTTTAAGCGTGGAGGAAGTATCTTTGTCGCTGAAACCAAGGAAGGCTATGCAAGGTTAATTTTATATGTGTACGACTCTGATAATCAGTACATCTGTGAGTTTGGAGAACACTATATAAGATTTTTCACGAAGTATGGAGCTATTGAACAAGACGGTTATGGAGCTGTAACAGACGCTAATGATGACATTGTTGAAGTTGTTACCACGTTTTCTGAAGAAACAGTAAGGACAATGCACACGTTTCAGGATGGTAATTCGTTAATGATGGTCACTGATCAAGGATTATATGAATTAGATCGCACAAGTTCGTCCTCTTTTGCTCTGACTGGTCCCATACCTTGGACTTGTGAACCGCTAACATTCCTAAATAAAGCAGATATTCTGTTAAAACCTGATAATACGGTGGCTACAGAACTTAGTCCATGCACAATTATAGCGGTAAGAAATGACCCGTTATATCCTCCTCCACTCGCCCAATATGCTCCAGTGTTTCATCCTGCTGATATTGGTCATGAGTTGTGCTTAATCTATAAAGTTCCTAATTCTGTAACAGGAGTTGAAGAGGAACAAAGATATTATTTAAGAATTCTTACTGTTACACCAGACGAACGAGATAATAGATTCAATAAAATAACGGCATATATAGAATCAGAGAAAAGTCCTAACAATGCAACGTCTCTTCCTAACGACACTCCAGTGAGAAAGTGGCAAATAGGCGCATTCAATAGCACAAGAGGACAGCCGACAGCGGCGACCGTTTTTGAGGGGAGATTGTTTCTAGGTAATAATTTGACATATCCTACTGGCATTTGGGGATCGGCTAAACTATATGGGGATTTTACTGATTACTTTTTAGGGGCTAACGATGCTGATGCTGTTCAATTTAAAATCACAGGCAAACACTCAGATTCGATTCTGTGGATGATTGGACAAGCAAAATTATTCATTGGAACCTCATGGGGAATATACATAGGAGGTTCTGCGACTTGGAACGATGAAGCTATAACTCCGTCAAATTTCCGTTGTCGGTTATTTGATTCAACAGGAGCATCACCACTTCAACCAATTGAAGCTTTGGATTCGGTGTTTTTCGTTGATGCTTCAGGTAAAAACGTGCATGAAATTGTGTTATCTGGTGAGACAGGAGCGTACGAATCGCATGATGTATCAATCCTAGCTAACGATTTAACACAATCTGGGATTATTGCACACACATGGCAACAGAACCCTGTTAAGACATATTGGTGTGCTGTAAATGATGGTTTCTTATGTTCTTTAACATATCTCAAAGAAAACGGAATTATGGCGTGGAGCAAACATGTCATTTCGGGAGACAATGTTAAAGTTGAAGACTTGCAATGCATGCATGGAGATAAGAACGATCTTCTATGGATGATTGTTAGAAGAGAGGTAGACGGAGAGTTTAAGAGATATATCGAATATATACATCCTCCGTTTAACCCATTGGATCAAGAAGAATTCAAACAGCACTATGTTGATTGTTCTTCATCTAAAGAGATTAAATTCAAAATTACAAACATTGTAACCTCATCGTATGCCCTCTATCGGCTCAACAAGCCTGTTGACGGAGGTCCTAAAGATATTAGTATCTACAATAAAAAATTAAATGCGTTTTATTTTTATACGAACAGCAATTTGCGTACATCTTTAGCATTTTTGGGGGCGTGTGGCACTGTCGAGGGAATAGGAGAAATTGCGTTATTATCTCGTTATAACAGATACGCTCATGCAATTGAGGACAGTTCAGTGGTTCCATTTAACACTATTGATGTGTCTAGCTTTAACGGGTTAACGAGTGCTTATAACATTGCGATGTCAATTGCAGGAGAACTCGATACTAAAAACGTTGTTGGAACGATTAGAGGAGGACAAACTTATCTAAAAATCGCAACCGAGAGGCTATCTGATAGCGATACAATAATATTAGTTCCAGCGGATAATAATCTTGATTTAAGCACAAGACCGACAGAATGGGATGAGATATGGTACAAAAAATACTCAGTAAAAATTTCTGGAGAAAACAACGTCTTCTGTTACGACGATCATAATCAAAGAATCGATTTTCCTATCGTTAATAAATCGTATAAATTCCTAATGTTCAAGGATTATGACATCAAAATATCTTCTACTATCTCTCGCGCAAGACCTTCAACCATTGAGATTGAAGGTTTTGAGGGTTTCCCTGATGATTCAGGTGGATCCGGTAGTAATACTAGATATAGTCAGATATATGTCAACAAAGTATCAGGGACAACTCAAATTAACCAACAAACATTACTCGTTAAGAAGAGTACAGATTTAAACGGTCTTATGATTTGCACTCCCACAACATTTGTAGGAAGAACATCTAATAGGCATACAGTTACGTTAATGCACACGTACGAATGGAGTCCTTACGATGAGGTTAATCCAACAGGGAACGTGTATTTATATTTTGATACGATTTCTGTCCCTCATTTAGCTAATAAACAAGTTAAAATATGCGCTGATGGTAACGATCATACAACAGGCAAAACATATACTGTTCCTGCATCAGGTACTATCGATCTAACTAAAGCATGTGACGGTGCTAAGATGTATGTAACAGTCGGGCTTCCTATCAAATCTTCTTTATTAACTACCTCTTTGTCGTTAGGAAGCCTTTTGGGTTCTGGTGTTGGTACAGTAGGGGGGCAGAAGTGCTGTTTCTTGTATTTGTACTATTCGCTAGGGGGTAAATACGGTACAGAGCCAGACAATATCTATCCGATTCCCTATCAGAATTTTATCGCCAAACTAGATAAGCCTAAATCGCTTGTAAGTGGCTTAATCAAATGTCCGCTTGTAAACAGCAAAGACGTATACAATAGAGCTATATACGTTGAGCACGACGAAGCTACATCGTTTAATATCTTATCAATCACGCAGGACGTTGAAGTTTCAGATGCATAATGTATTATAAAGTTAACGAATGGAGGGAATGTTATGAATACGCTAATTGTCGTATGCGTTTTAATATCTGTGCTAAGTTTATCCGTGGTTTTATGCATAAAAATGTGGGGGATTAATGCAGTAAGAAGCTTCTTTGAGAGCGGAAAAGTCAAAGTAGCTATCGGATTAATCAGTGCTATTGCGATGTATTATACACCTGATCACATAGACCAAATTATCATTTATGCTCTTACAGTTTTAGGTATTCCAGTGCTAACAATTGAGGAATTTAGGAAAAAATAGAAATGAAATACAAAAAAGATAGACCGTTCAGTGGTATTACTGACGGAGAGATGTTTATGAATAGCTATAATTTTATGTTAGCTAACGAAGGGGGCTTTTCTGATCATATAGCGGATCATGGAGGACCTACTAGGTATGGGATATCCTACGCTTTAGCCAAAAACATGTTCAATAACGGTAGTATTTGGTTAGATGCGAACAAAAACGGAAAAATCGACAAGGAAGATCTTTTCTTATTAACACCTGAGCAGATCAAGCGAATATATTTTGAGCAGTTTTGGAAACCTGTATCCAAAATTAAAGATGCAGTGCTTGTATGTAAGGTTTTTGATGCTGCGGTTAATTTAGGAGTTCCTCAGGCAGTTAAACTACTTCAGCAATCTGTTGGCACTGAAGCTGATGGTATTCTTGGTAAAATTACTTTAGGAGCTATAGAAAAGAAAAACGCTCAATCAATATTAGCTAGTTTTATCGAAAATTTATGTTGTTTTTATAACAGACTTGCAATTAAAGACCCGACTCAAAAAGTTTTCTTAAAGGGATGGCTAAATCGTGCTAAGCGTTTACCGCATTGGGCTTAAATGCGGAGTGGGAAACGAAACTTGGAGGTATTCAAAACCACTCCGGATTCTTTTTATGCTTTATACCACGCACAATAATATTATGCCACTACAAAACAGTCAAGCTTTTCATCGAAATGAGCATTAATTGCTTTAGCAGCCAGCTTAATTGTTTCTGCAAGCTTCGCAAAGCGAGGGTCTTTACTAAGTAATCCTTTCTTGTTTTTATGGAATGTGGCATTGAGCACATTAACGTCGCGTAGCGCTGATAAGTCTGGATTTTCCTCTATTTTGTTCGAACCTGCCACCGCATCCAAAGTATCGTTCTCGGATATTCCTAAAGCAGCCAAGTATAAATACCTACGAGCATAAGTAATACTCGCGCCAATGTTCTGCATCTCGCTACATCCCTTAACAGTGCTAGGAACAACAGGAATTGAGAAACTAATAACATCAGTAGGATTTTCTGCGTTAATTATTGTTAGTTTAGCTGTTCCGTTTTCAATTTCTAGCTTGTCTATCATCTTGAGCTCGTGGAACACGTTATTGATGATTGGCAACATATCTTCCAGCTCGAAGTAAGCAAAATTTGCAAAAGCGTTTTTCCCTGACTTTTTCATTTCTTTTTTTTGAAGTTCAATACGCGCATCAGATAGTTTTATACATACATTTTTTATATTATCCATTGTGTTTCTCCTCACTATATACCTGCCATCTTTGGAGGTTATTATTTCTTGTTTTTTCTGTTTCGATTTTGGTTTTTAGCGCATCAATTTTGAATTGAAATTTTCTTATTTCATTATTTACAGTAGAAATTAACGCAAGATATTCATCAACGCTAATAGCCATATTTATGTTTTCGCTAGACTCTACAATGGGCGCGAATACATTATTGGCATATACTAGATTGCCAATAACATCAAGTAACACACGTTTGCTAGTATCTAACATTGTTAATCTCCCCAAACTATGCGTTCTACGATGTTACGTTCATTATCGTTCGTGTAAAACATGAACTGAATCGTTTTGTCGGGTTTCACAATAGCTAATACTCGACCTGCTTTTTCAATTAAATATCCTTTTTTATATTTTTTTGCAATTATATCCATTTCTAGCCTCCTAAGCTAATCATAATTTAAGTTAAACAATTTGCAATATTCAAAACATTCCTATATACTTGGGACAGGTTTATTTGCTAAGGGGATTGTCCTTTTCGTTTAATTATCTTTATCCCCAATTGATAAGTCATAGTTCCCTTCGCTATAACCTGCCACTTCCTTTATTTTAGGAAGTCTTCCAACACCTGCTTTTTTAGCTTGATGTTGATTGTTGCAGTGGCGAGGTACGTGTCAGTGAATATCAGTCTGTGCATGTATATCTCGCCATTTTTTCTTATAGGTAATTCTGAAGATAAAATCTCCGTGCGATCTGTCCTCATAGTGTTTGTTTTTTCATCAATCCCCAACCAAAATACAATGTATTTCCAAGCTTTATTGTTCTTAAAGCTAGCTACGGCCACTCTTTCAATGTCTTTTGGCTCGTTATTGTTAGAACAATATAAATCTGCCCACTTTGGAGGTTTTACAAATTCATAATCTTTTACACTTCTTGTTTCGAATGTATAATGCTTGAAAACGACAGGTTTACCACCCAAAATGCTGGTAAATACGTTACCTTTCTTTGTTATGTTTTTCGTTAATTCTCTAAATTGTTCAGGGAATGACCACTCAAGCTCGCGTACCATGATTTTTTTACCTCTATGTACGATTGTATATTCGCTGAGCGGTATATTAGCAAGCATATTATTAGCTTTAAACAGATTACTTGAGTAATAACAATCTCGACAGAATCTTAAGTCATGGCAATTCTCGCAATGATGTATGCCTTCACAATTAACACACTCTAAGCAATTCGTTGCCTTAACACAAAACTTCAAAGCAATACTATCTGAGCAATCTGAGCAATTAGAGCATTTACGGCATCGCTTCATGTTAAAACTATCATTACAAAAGATACAATCGCCTAAATTATGGCAATCTGTGCAATCTTCACACCTTATTAAACCATAACAACGTGAACAACCTTTGCTTTCCGTTATTCCTGAGCAATGATCACAATGTTCAATATAGTATCCGTTCCAACAGTAATAACATAATTCGTGTTCGTCACAATATTCACATGTAGCATCTGCGTTCTCTCTTTCTATCGCGGCTAATTCCGCTCGGACATCTTCATTGTTATAATCTGGTTCATCGTCATAATCAAATACACTTATCATAATACGTCTCCTATTTTAACTCTGCTCCAACACTTTGTCGGTAGCTTACATCTCAATATATAACACCTCGTTTTTTCTTGGTCAATAGTTTTTTCTGTTTTTTTTAAAAAAATTTTTTCCCTCGCTTTTTCGTGTTTGTATAAAGGTTGCCTTTTTTCCTTTTTTATGTTATCTATATGAGGAGTGAAAGGTTTTTTAATCCGGAAGGAATGAGATGGAAGAAATAACAGCGTGCGAAGTTTTAAAAAGATTAGGATACAAAGGAAGCGCTATTGAACAATATTCATGGATAAAAGATGACCCCGACTTCCCGAAACCAAATACAAATGAGTTATCGGGGACAAAAAGGTGGGATAGTGATAAAATAGACGCTTTTGTACAAAAAATTAAAAAGATAGAAGAGGAGACAATGTCTGCGCAAGAGATTGCCGAGCATTGGAAGTGTAGACGAGATTACCCATATAGTAGTGTTGGTTTTCCTCAGCCTATCATCTGTCGAGGCGTGAAGCGGTGGAAAATAGCCGATATTGAAGCATTTATCGAAAAACGAAAAGCGAAAAAAGCAGCCTAGGTAAATATGTGTTTTTTTGCGTTCTTTAAGAGAAGGAGGCAAAAAAGGGGAGTAAAAGAGCTTAGAGGGCATATTGAATTTATACAGCAATTTTTGGGAGAGGAATTGCTGATAAGGTTACGAGCGCGTTATAATTATTTAAACTTCTCCTATCGCAGGCAGTCTTTATGTGTGAGACTGCCTCATTCTTTTGAAAACATCACAGTAAAAGACGATGATATAGCAGATCTGGAGGATTGGTACCAGCAAGTATTAACTTATGTTTGTATGGTTTTAGAGTCCAAATTAAAAAAAGACATAGATTGTAGCGTAGAGGTTCAAGACAGAAAACCTAACTTTGAAACTATACAGTTTTTGGTCGATGGAGTCCCCTTTCAATTGGATGAGCCGACATACTCAGAAATAAAATCGATTATTGATAGAAATATTATAGCGATAGAAGAGATTTTAAAGAGCTTAGAAGCGTGTCGGGTTATTGTCTACAGGGTAGGTAGCATAAATAGGACAATTAGCAAGCTACAGCCTCGTATCGCCGCTCTGGATAGGGCTGTTGATAGAGGGGATGAATTCTATCAAGAAAAAGTATGTAAGATTATTGGCAGATTATCATTGTCATTGTTCGCTGAATTGGATAAAGTGAAAGAACTTTCATCTGCAAAGAGCCCCTGGGATTAGTGAGATTTAGAAGTTAACAGTTTTGGGGGCTCCTTTTGTATATCATCGCCTATCTCGCAATGACAGCCTATGATATCACATGTTTATGCGGAATCAATACACATTTTCGACTGACTTTTTGTGCCTTTAATACACTTTTTCGACTGACTTTTTGTGCTTTTGATACACTTTTTCGACTGACTTTTGCGAAAAGTTTGTGTAATATGCGGTTGGTGTTCTTGTACTTTCTCATATTCTCACTATCCCGTATGAGGACACTTTGTCAAAATCTCTGCGTCGTAAGATGTAGGGATTTTTTTATTTGTATGCTCATTTTTACCCCCTTTTTGTTTTGTTTTTGTTATAATTACCCGTTAGATATTGTGTATTTCTTCCATAAGCGGTTCACTGTTTTCACCATCTCTTGAACCGCCTTATTTTTAAGTTATGTTGTTATATCATACAGCCTGTATAAAGATTTTTTCATAATTGTTTCATTTTCTAAAAGAAGGGGAGGGATAAAACCCTCCTTTTGTTTTATTTGCTTTTGAACTATCCGAAATTTCCAGATAGTTGGGGGAACTAGCCCCCCTTTGTCTTAATCATCGTAATCCCACCAATCTTTATCGCGAAAATCGTAATCCCCCTCGCACAAATCGTCATCGTCCCAATCGTCATCGCACAAATCGGAATAAGTAATTACTTCTTTATCTTTTAGAGCTTTATCAATAGCCTTATCTTTTAGAGCTTTATCAATAGCATTATCTTTTAGAGCTTTATCAATAGCATTATCTACAACAGTACTTAGTCTTTGGTGTATGCTAACGCTAGTCCATGTCTTTAGGTCATCGAACTGTTGTTCCGTTAGCTCTTTCTTTCCTTCGTCGCGCAACTTGCATAACGCACAATATAAAAGTATCTCATTCAAATTGTAGGCTCTTTCATCGTAATATTTATCATATTGCGCCTTTTTAACTGCACCATATATCGAACATCCAACAGCTTTCCAGCCGTAAAAATCAATTACCTGCTCCACCTCAGCCATGTTTTCAAGTAAATACCTGTCCAAACCTACACAATGTACAGCAACTTCACTTTCTGCCTTCTCTGCTATTATCCCGTCTATATAGGAGTTATCCTTATAGCTGAACTCCGTAGCGTATTCAAACTCAATTTTCAGCTCTGCAATCTCATCTGCAATATTAATCATAACAACTTCTCCTTACTAACTAGGGAGGGGAACTAGCCCCACCCATTCAATAATTTATGCGACTTTTGCGTTTTCTTCTGTTTCTTCGCCATCAAAAGCAAAGTCAATAAAATCTATTAATGCTTGCTCGCAATAATACACTACAACCAAATGTAAGGCTATTCCTCCCCCTCTTTGGGCAACCAGTTTCCCAAAGTCTCCATCTCCCATGATCTCTTCGTATTCGTCGATACATTCGCCGTAATAGTTACCATCGCCAGCTATTCTGTATGTTGTGCTATAGTAGCATATGTCTGTGTTGTCTTCTAAGCCTGCATCAATACATTTCCACATTTCCCTTGCGACTTCTTCAGCCTTGCAATCATCACTAAAAAAATGGTCAACGCAATTCATTGTTAATATTACGTTGCACTCTTCAGCCCTACTAATTTTTTGAACAAAAGCCCTTTTCGCTTCTTCAATTGTCTTGTATTGGCTTTTCAATCTAAAACTTCTCATAACAACTTCTCCTCACTAACCATCGCAACACCTCGTTGCTTACGTCTTTAGTATAATATGATAGTATTTGTGGTGTCAATAGTTTTTTTTGATTTTTTTATTTTTTTTGTTGTTTTTTTTAACAACCCCACGGAGAGAGAGATTGTAGGCATCAATTTTTTTTGTTTTTATTTCTTTTTGTTGGGATTTTATAAAAAAAAACTATAAAAAACCTCCCTATATATTGCATACAGGGAGGAAATATCATATTTTTTAATCTATAAAACAAACGTTCATATAGAATATGAATGTTTCAAAGATAAATAAAGACCTTTTCGAAAAAAAAGGTAAAAAAAAATTGTGTTCTTTGTTAGAGTGAATCCTTTTTTAAACCAAGAAAGCAATACGAATTCTTATTCCGTGAGGTTTTATAGAAAACGCTACCAATCTTATTGACTTGCTCTTTAAAATTGGTAGCATATGAACGATATAAAAGTGGTCATAGATTACCCCTTTATATATCAAATGTAAATAGTTTAAATGTTCTTTTCTATTGTATATCCTTTTTTAAACAAAAAAACAATACAAGTTCTTATTGTGTGGCTTTTATAAAAAACGCTACCAAACCTATTGACTTGCTCTCTAGGCTTGGTAATAATATTTTTTATATTTTACGATATTCCCATGATAAGAATATCCGTAAAAAAAAACAAGAGGTTTTTATGCTTTGCATCATATTTTTTTGTTGCTTTTGCCTAGTATTAATTGAAGCACAGAAAAATTATCTGTTTGCACAGTTTGGGCAATTGTTCAAATTCTTGTTGAGGAAAGAAAATTGTTTGTTTTAGTGGTTAAAAAGGGTATTATTTTAAGTAACGAAATAGGGAGGTTATAATGAAGTTGTCCCAGGATGCAACCGCAATGGCAATGGTAGGTTTAATTCATCAAAGACAGATGCAAGTCGCTAATAAACGTAATGTGGAGTTATCTCAGACATTCGCAGATCTATCCGCTAATTACTTCGTTAAGACTACAGGTAAGTCAATTGCCACGATTAAACGCAGGATTAAAGCCCTTAAGGATGAAGGATATATTCATGTAGGATATCGTAAAGTTAGGAACGGTCATAGTGCCTATCGTCTATCAGTTAATACTAAACATCCCGTTGTATCCAAGAACATTGATACCTTAAATAATATATTTATTATTATTAATCACAATAAATCACATAGTACCGTATCAAAAGCAACAAAGGTATCAGGTAAAACTACCTATGCCCATTCATGCGAGAATAATTTAATTAAAAATATAAAAGTGAATACTAAAGAAGTAAACAATTCTACTTCTTGTAATACTGAGAAAGAAGTTGAAATAACTACACAGAGAGAGGGGACCCCCACCCCCCAAAAGAAAA
>Ga0310690_10002016_pt1 | contig 34574 bp, 31 predicted proteins | sample AusTroGonzalo_MG_2_FD_207661 | JGI IMG/M metagenome (GOLD analysis project Ga0310690, IMG submission 207661) | Bovine rumen microbial communities from tropical cattle in Woodstock, Queensland, Australia - Gonzalo_04 (v2) (version 2) | ecosystem: Host-associated > Mammals > Digestive system >...
CAGGAAGAGCATGACCACGGGATCCGCAAAAGACGCCATAATGCTCTTGAAGCCCACCAGCTGGCCGAATTCAGGCTTGCAAAGGAAGCCGAGTCCCTTGTCAGAGACGGTGAGCAAGGCAATTACTATAACAAGGAGCGAGGTGGTCCAGTTGGGGATTATTTCAAAGATCCACATCAGGGCGGCGAACACAAAGAGTGCAATCACACGCTGCTGAACCACGGTGAGAGCCTCTATTCCGAAGAAGCTCACGGGAACAGCCAGAAGAAAGATTGTGACAATCAGCACAATGGGCAGAAAGACACAATACTTGGCATTGAATTTCTTTTCCATATTCAATATAAATTACAGTCTACAAATTTACGAATTATTCGCTTATAATCCATGATTTGACGGTTTTTATTTTTTCTTTCATTTTTATTGGGAATTACCTTTTTATTCTTTACATTTGTAACCGAATTAGAGATTATTCCTATTTTATTATAATACTAAAACAAACAACCCTTTATCATGAAAACAACTGACATCATGGCACGCCTTCAGGCCAAGTACCCTCTTGAGAAAGAGTACCTGCAGGCCGTACAGGAAGTTCTGGAATCAATCGAGGAGGTTTACAACCAGCACCCGGAATTCGAGAAGGCCAAAATCGTTGAGCGTCTGGTAGAGCCGGACCGCATTTTCTCCTTCCGCGTCACCTGGATCGACGACCGCGGCGAAGTCCAGACCAACACCGGCTACCGCATCCAGTTCAACAGTGCCATCGGTCCCTATAAGGGCGGCCTGCGCTTCCACAAGGCAGTCACCCCTTCCATGCTCAAGTTCCTGGGCTTTGAGCAGACCTTCAAGAACGCCCTCACCACCCTCCCCATGGGCGGCGCAAAGGGCGGCTCGGACTTCGACCCCGTAGGCAAGTCCAACGACGAAATCATGCGTTTCTGCCAGGCATTCATGCTTGAACTCTGGAACTGCATCGGCCCGGATCAGGACATCCCTGCAGGAGACGTGGGCGTGGGCGGCCGCGAAATCGGCTACATGTACGGCATGTACAAGAAGCTGGCCCGCCAGTACAACACCGGCGTTCTCACCGGCAAGGGCGGCACCTGGGGCGGCTCCATCCTCCGTCCTGAGGCCACCGGCTTCGGCGCACTCTACTTCACCCACCACCTTTTGGAGAAGGCCGGCAAGGACATCAAAGGCAAGAAAGTGGCCCTCTCCGGCTTCGGCAACGTAGCATGGGGCGCAGCCATCAAAGCCCGCGAGCTCGGCGCCAAGGTTGTTGCCATCTCCGGCCCGGACGGCGTCTGCGAAATCCCGGACGGCATCACCCCGGAAATGATCGACTACATGCTTGTCATGCGCGCCTCCAACCGCAACATGGTCAAGGACATGGCCGACAAATTCCCCGCCGCCGCCAAGTTCACCGCCGGCAAGAAGGCCTGGAGCATCCCTTGCGACATCGCCCTCCCCTGCGCCTTCCAGAACGAGCTTTCCCTTGACGATGCCAAGGAGCTCAAGGCCAACGGCTGCTGGTGCTGCTGCGAAGTCTCCAACATGGGCTGCCAGCCTGACGCCATCCACTTCTTCCAGCACAACGGCATCCTCTTCGCTCCCGGCAAGGCCGTGAACGCAGGCGGTGTTGCCACCTCCGGTCTGGAAATGACCCAGAACGCAGAGCACATCAGCTGGAGCGGCGCAGAGGTAGATGAAAAACTCCACTTCATCATGAAGTCCATCCACGAGCAGTGCGTCAAGTACGGCACCCAGCCGGACGGCACCATCGACTACGTGAAGGGCGCCAACATCGCCGGCTTCATGAAGGTTGCAACCGCAATGCTTGAGCAGGGCACTATCTAATTCTTGATTTGCAATTGCCTGCAAATCAGGTGTTTACACAAAGTACCCGGGTACCAAGGTACCCGGGTACTTTTATTAAATAATTGTAAATAAGCTAGTTAGATTTAACTACTGCTGCTGAGCCTGGGCGGCGAGTTCTGCCTGGAGGGATTCGATGGTACGGCTGTCCGGGATGCCCAGGGCCTTGCGGGCCTCTGCGGTGAGGTCAACAACTGCATCGGAGAAGTAGATAGCCTGGGTAGAGTCCATGAGAACGTCAATACCCTTGGCCTTGGCAATCTCCTTGACTGCGTTGTTTGCCTTTTCATTGATGGGAGCTACCAGCTGGGACTGCTGCTGCTGAAGTTCCTGGCTTATGTTCTGCTGGAATTCCTGAATGCGGTTCTGGATGTCCATGAGTTCCTTTTCCTTGGACTCCTTGATGGCGGCGGTCCAGCTTGCGTTCTTCTGCTGGTACTGGGTTACCTTGCCCTGATATTCCTCAACCATTGCAGCATAAGTTTCCTCTGCTTCCTTCTGTGAGGCGGCGATGGTTTCACGTGCAGCGTCCATCTCCGGCATGAGCATCACGAGCTCGTTGAAGTTCACGCGGCCGATCTTCTGTGCGCCAGCGGAAAATGCCATAACAGAGGCAATTGCGATAACAAAAATCTTTTTCATATCTTCAGTTTTAATTATTAATCAATTTAGGCCGATATCTTTTTCTCAAACTTCATGCCAGCGCTAGAACTGCTGTCCGATGACAAAGTGGAACTGGCTTCCGCCGTTTGAGGCATCGTCAAATCCGTAACCCCAGTCAACACCCAGCAGGCCGATCATAGGCAGGAATACGCGCACGCCCACACCTGCGGACCTCTTTATCTGGAAAGGATTGAATTCACGGAAGTCGCTCCAGCAGTTACCGCCCTCCAGGAAGCCAAGCACAAATATCGTGGACTGAGGCTGGAGGATTACCGGATAACGAAGTTCCACCGTAAACTTGTCAAAGAGGTTGCCGGCATAGCTGGTACCGTTCTGGCTGTAAGGAGTAACCTTCTGCGGTGTAAGGGAATAGTCATTGTAACCGCGCAGAGAGATAATCTCAGAGCCGTAAGTCATGTAGCCCGACATGCCGTCGCCGCCAACCTGGAAGTTTTCGAACGGAGAGTATCCCCAGTTGCGGTTGTAGTATCCCAGGAAGCCGAACTGGGCCCTTGTCATGAGGACCAGGTCCCCTACCAGCTTAACATAGTTTGCAGCGTTGAACTTCCATTTGTGATACTCGATCCACTTGTAACGCTGGGCGCTGGTCCAGGCATCGTAATTGACGTCCTTGTAGCTGTTCACAGAGACCTTGTTGCCATCTGCGTCATAAGTATATTTACGCAGCAGCGAATAAGGAGGAGTAATCTGCAGCGATGCGGAGAAATCCGAGCCCTGACGAGGATAAATCTGCTGGTCCGTAGAGTTCCTGGACAGGGAAATGGTATAACTGAGGTTGTGGGATATACCGTCGTTGAACGCGAAGTACGAGCTTGTCCAGTTGTTAAGCTTGTAAGTCTGCCAGCTCAGGTTGTTGTACATCACAAAGTAGTTGTCCGGCCACTTTAGACGGAATCCGAGACCGGCGCTGAAGCCGAACACCTCGAAGGACTTTGTGACGTCGAAAAGGCTTGACAGGTAGTTGTTGCTATAGCCGTAGCCGTATCCATAGCCTGCTCCATAATAATATGCGTCCGTAAGCTTGGAATAATATCCGGAAAGGCTCAGGGATGTAGGTTTCTTGCCAAAGAGCCAGGGCTCAGAGAAGCTGGCGCTGAGTGTTGTGTAATACTGGCCGTTGGTCTGGAAACGCAGGGACAGATTCTGGGCGTCTCCCAGCGGGACAGGCCTCCATGCGCCTTTTTCAAACATGCGGCGTGTGGAGAAATTGTTGAAGCTGACACCAGCCGTCATAACGAAGGTGTATCCGCCCCAGCCGCCGGAAAGCTCAAGCTGTGAGGACGGCTTTTCCGTGACATTATAAATAATATCAACAGTGTTGTTCAGCTGGTTGGGGATAATGCTGTAGCCTTCTCCCTGCTTCATAATGGCTTCCTGGTCGAACTGGCCCATGGAGGCTATTTCACGGATGGAACGCTCAAAATCGGTCTGGCTGAACAGATAACCGGGCCTTGTACGGACCTCGCGGCGGATGACACGCTCGTTGGTGAGATCGTTGCCGTTGATTATAATGTCGTTCAGGATTGCGGGCTTGCCCTCGGAGATGCGAAGCTCAACATCGACGGAATCGTTCTGGATGTTCACTTCCACGGGCGTGACGCTGAAGAAGAGGAAGCCGTTGTCCCTGTAGAGCTTGGAGATATCGTAGTCGCTCTCCTTGCCGCCGCCGTGCAGGCGCTTTTCAAGAGTGACGATGTCGTAGATGTCACCCTTCTGGATTTTGAGGATTTCGTTCAGGACGTCCGACGGATATACGGAGTTGCCCGTCCATGTGATGTTGCGGAAATAGTATTTGCGGCCCTGGTCAAAGAGCATGTCAATGTCCAGGTGCTTGTCGTCAATGTAATAGACGGAGTCCCTGACAAGGCGGGCGTCGCGGTAACCGGCTTCGTTGAAGGCTTCCAGGACTGTTTTGCGGTCCGTCTTGTATTCTTTTTCCTTGAATTTCTTGCTCTTGAAGAAGTTGTACCACTTGGCAGAGTTGGTCTCCTTCATGTTCTTGTCAAGCTTGTAGGGCTTGATTTCGCCGTTGCCCTCAAAATTGATGTCCTTGATGCGGACCTTGTTGCCGCGGTCTACGTTGAAGTTCACGCGGATTGCACTGCGGATAACCGTATCCTTCTCCACGTCCACGCCCACATCCACTTTAAGGAAGCCTTTCTCCTTGTAGTAACGCTTGATAATATCTATGGCCGTACTCTTGACATAGTCCGAGTACTCCCTTCCGGGACGAAGGTTCAGGCGCTCCTGAAGGTCTTTCTTCTCTCCCGACTTTACGCCGGTGTATGTCCAGCGGGATACCCTGGGGCGCTCACGGATCACCACTTTGAACCAGGCCGAATCCTGGGCCGAGCTGAGTGAATCGATAACCACCGCCACGTCCTCAAAGAAGCGCTGGGCAACAAGGCGGTTGACTATTCCGGTGATATCCTCTCCGGGAACGGTGACCGTCATGCCAGCGCGCAGGCCGGAAAGCTGAAGTATCTGGTTCTCAGAAAAATACTGGTTCCCTTCTACGCCTACTCCGCCCACCACGTATTTGCGGGGACGAAGATAATCTACCTCTATGGAACTGCGGTTATTCTGGGCCGATGCACCGAAGGCAGCAAGGACCAGGAAGGCTGCGCAGATAATCCGTCTCAAAATCATTCCTTAAATCTTATCTTGCAAAGATAACCATTTTATTTCACTTTACCATAGCGGCGGTCCCTGCGGGCATACTCCTCGATGGCTGCACGGAACTCCGGCTTGCGGAAATCCGGCCACAGTGTGTCGGTGAAAACGAACTCCGTGTACGCCGACTGCCAAAGGAGGTAATTGGAGATGCGCTCCTCCCCGGAAGTTCGGATGAGAAGGTCCGGATCCGGATAGCCGGCCGTGACCAGGTATTTGTCGAAATCTCCGGTCTCCATTGCCTGGAATTCCTCCGGAGAGAGCTCCCTGGCAGCCTTTTTCATGGCCTGCATGATGTCCCACTTGCCGCTGTAGCTGAGGAAGATAATGAGCGTGAGACGGCTGTTTGCGGCGGTGTCCGCCATGAGTTTGTCTATTGCCACGTTGAGTTCCTCCCCAAGCCTTTCACGGTTGCCAAGGACCACAAAACGCACGTCGTTGTCCATGAGGGTCTTGAACTCCTCTATCATGGACTTCATCATGAGTTTCATTAGGGTTGCAACCTCATCCGCAGGGCGGTTCCAGTTCTCTTCCGAGAATGCGTAGAGGGAAAGGTACCTGATACCATCCTCCACTGCGGCCTCCGTGCATGCACGGACGCTTTCCACGCCCTGGAAATGCCCGAAAACCCTTTCTTTGCCGCGGAGTTTAGCCCACCGGCCGTTGCCGTCCATAATAATGGAAACGTGGACGGGAATCTTTTTATTATCCATTGTTTCTCATGTCTTCGCCCCAGAACAGGCGTGAGGTGAGTGCCTTCACGAAGCCCGACTCGGCGATACGGACGCGTTTGAGCGAAAATTGTGCCATCTCGATGTGAATTGTCCAGTCCGGGCGGATTTCTACGGTGCGGTTGTCCGTGGACATGGTTGCACGGCCGTCGCGGGACTCGAAGGTGATGTCCACCTTGGATGTTTCCGGAAGCACGATAGGACGCACATTAAGGTTGTGCGGAGATATAGGCGCAAGGATGAGAACCTTGGTGTCCGGCATACAGATAGGGCCGCCCACGCTGAGGGAGTACGCGGTTGAGCCGGAGGACGTTGCCACCAGGATACCGTCTGCCCAGTAAGTGGGGAGAGGGTCTCCGTCGATGGTTACGTGAATGCCCAGCACGGAGGATCCGCTGCGGTGGACGGAGACCTCGTTCACGCTGTACGGCAGCATGCCGATGGTGCGCCTTGCCTCCGGTCCCTTCAGGGTTGCGTTTAGCACAGTGCGGTATTCAATGCGGAAGTCTCCTTCCAGAAGGGCTTTTTTAACCTCCTCCGGCCGGTTTTCGCACAGGAAGCCGATGCGGCCGAAGTTGACGCCCAGGATGGGCAGGCCGATATCGGCAACTACGTGGGCCGTGCTCAGGAAAGTGCCGTCCCCGCCCATTGAAAGGACCAGGTCCGTCTCCGGGATGACGTCCGCCTTGGTCTTTATCTCGTAAAGCTCAAATGTAGCCTCTTCCAGATCCTGCAGGAAAGAAACCATACGCTTGTCCTCCCTGAGGCCTTCATTCAGAATAAAGTATCCTATTCTCATTGCCATGCAATAATATCAGTCTGCAAAATTAACACTTTTTTGCTATATTTGCATATTAAAATATAAGTATGACAAGACTCAGCGTAAATATCAATAAGATTGCTACAATCCGTAACGCCCGCGGAGGAAATCTGCCGGACGTGGCGCTGGCGGCGGTAAGGTGTGAGGATTTCGGCGCGGAAGGGATCACAGTTCATCCCAGGCCTGATGAAAGGCACATCCGCTATGCCGATGTCCGCCAGATTAGGCCGCTCATCAGGACGGAATTCAACATAGAGGGCAATCCCCTGCCCCAGAGTTTTGTGGACCTTGTGCTGGAAGTGGTCCCGGACCAGGTGACCCTGGTGCCGGACGCCCACGACGCCATCACCTCCAACGCCGGCTGGGACACCGTCAAGAACAGGGCCTACCTCACGGATATCTGCAAGACCTTCAAGGCCAAAGGCATCCGCACCAGCATCTTCGTGGACCCGGATCCCGCCATGGTGGAAGGCGCCGCCCTATGCGGAGCAGACAGGGTGGAGCTCTACACCGCCGACTATGCTGCGGAGTATCCCCACGGAAGGGAAATTGCCATTTCACGCTACCTGGAGGCCGCAAAAGCCGCAAAGGCCGCAGGCCTTGGCCTTAACGCCGGGCACGACCTCAGCCTTGAAAACCTGGCATATTTTGTGCAGACAATTCCCTGGACGGACGAGGTTTCAATCGGCCACGCCCTCATATCGGACGCCCTATACATGGGACTTGAAGCAACTATTCAGGCTTACCTTGGGGAAATCCGCAAAAAATAGTTAACTTTGCAGACTTTCAGCGAAATTAAGAATTAATTAACAGATAATGAAAAAGACTCTACTTATCGCAGGAATCGCAGCAGTTGCGCTTTTCACTTCCTGCAAGCAGAACCAGGGCGGCGCAGCAGCCGCTTCTCCCGTACAGGACAGCACCGCAGTAGCCGGCAGCATCGTTTTCTTCAACATGGACAAAGTGATGAACGGCTATGACATGGCAAACGACCTCACCTCCGTCTTCGAGACCAAAACCTCCGGAATCCAGGCAGAGATTGACCGTCGCGGCAAAAAGTTGGAAAAGGACGCTGCAGACTTCCAGAACAAGGTTGACAAGGGACTCCTCACCACTTCAGTGGCCCAGGCCCAGTACCAGAAACTCCAGGAACAGCAGCAGAGCTACCAGCAGTATGTGGTGCGCAAGCAGCAGGAGATGTCAGAGGAACAGCAGGTCATGATGAACCAGATTGCAAACGCCATTGCAGAGTATGTGGAAGCATACAACGCTGAAAAGGGCTACAGCATGATCATCGCCACCGCCGGCGGAATCCTCTCCACCCCCGTAGTCACCGGAGATGCCCGCCTTGACATCACGGAAGACCTTCTTGCCGGCCTCAACGCCGAATACATCAAGACAAAGGACGCCGCCAAGAAATAATGCGGATTGCCCTTCTGTCCAGTTTCTACCCCTTGCGGGGTGGCATTTCCCAGTTCAATGCTTCAATGCTGATTGGACTGGGAAAATGTCATGATGTAAAGGCCTTCAGCTTCAGCAGGCAGTATCCAAGCCTCCTTTTTCCGGGCAAAACGCAGTACGTCACCCCGGAAGACGAGGCCACTCCCGTCCAGGCAGAAGCCGTTCTGGACACAATCAATCCCTTTACCTGGATCAAAACCGCACGCAGGATAAGGGCGTGGAAGCCGGACCTTCTTGTAATGAAATACTGGATGAGCTGGTTTGCCCCGTCCCTTGGCTATGTTGCCCGCCACTGCGGCTGCAAGAGCGTGGTGGTGCTGGACAACGTTATCCCGCACGAAGCCCACTGGTTTGACAGGCCCCTCACAAAGTATTTCCTTAACGGATGTACGGGCTTCATCTCCATGTCGGACAGCGTGGAAAAGGACCTTCTGGCCCTTAGGCCGGACGCCCCGCACATCTACAGGCCGCACCCTGTTTACTCCCACTTCGGGGAGAAGCTACCCAGGGAAAAGGCCGCGGCGCAGCTGGGCATCGACCCGGAAAAGAAAACGCTCCTTTTCTTTGGCCTCATCCGCGAATACAAGGGCCTGGACATACTCCTGGAGGCATTCAAGGACCTTCCGGAAGACTACCAGCTGGTGGTTGCCGGGGAGCCCTACGGAAGCTTTGACAGATACCAGTCGATAATCGACACCCTCCCCGGAAAGGAGCGCGTGCACGTATTTCCGGACTATATCCGGGACTCTGAGGTAAAAACCTACTTCAGCGCCGCGGACCTTGCGGTTCTCCCCTACCGGAGCGCCACCCAGAGCGGAATCAGCTCCATTGCCTGGCACTTCGGCCTCCCCATGGTGGTGACCGATGTTGGTGGTCTTAAGACCACAATCGGAGACCGTGGCACGGGAATTGTCGCACCAGTGGCGGAACCCGGTGCAGTGAAGGATGAGATCCTTCGCTTCTTTGCCGATGAGGCCCTCCGCGCATCCTGCCGGGAAGCCATCGTCAGGGAGAAGGAAAGGCTGGGCTGGGACGCCTTCTGCAAAGCCCTTGTTGACTTTGCGCAAACATTGTGATTATGAGACGTTTAGCAAGCATACTGATTGGCGCGCTGCTGACCCTTGGCGGGACGGCGGCCCTGGCGCAGGAATATGTGCCCACGCCGGTCACCGTTTCAAAGGAAAAGGTAAAACTGAACGGTAAGGTGTATCTTTCCCACGTGGTCCTGGAGCGCCAGACGCTTTTTGGAATCGCCACCGCTTATGGAGTAAAGGTGGACGATATCTACGAGGCCAACCCCTCCCTGCGTGAAACCGGCCTCCAGAAAAACGCCATCATCCTGATTCCCTTCAGGGACAGCGTCCAGGAAGAGGCTCCCGCCACCACGGAAGCCTACACGGAACACTCCGTCAAGTGGTACGAGGACATTGAAGACATTGCCAAGCGCTACGGAGTGAGCGTGAAGGAGATTATGGAAATCAATAATCTCAAAGACAAGAAGCTGAGTACCAGGCAGGTGCTGAAGGTGCCGGTGAAGGCGGTGAAGGAGATTCCCGATCAAGTCGGGAATGAGGAAGGGAAAGTCGGGAATGAGGAGCCTGCATTGATGACAGAGGAGACTGTGAAGGAAGAGCAGGCTGTGGAGGAAGAGAAGCCTGTGGAGGTGGAGTTTACGGCTCCGGCCATTGCGCCGAAGGAGCTTGTAAACGCGTCTCTGGTGCTGCCGTTCCATGCATCGGGCAATGTGAGCGAGCTCAATATGGACTTCTACTCCGGCGTGCTCATGGCCATGAAGGACCTTGAGGCGCAGGGCGTAAAGGTGAACCTCCAGGTTTACGACCTCACGGCGGGGATTCCCCCCATCGACGCACTTACCTCATCGGACTTTGTCCTTGGACCTGTGGCGTCAAGGGACCTGGAAGCCATCCTGCAAAGGGTTGAAGGCAAGGTACACGTGATTTCCCCGCTGGACCAGAAGGCCGCAGCCCTTGCAGCAAACTACACTTCATTCATCCAGGCCCCCACCCCCGCTGACAACCAGTACGACGACCTTGGCCTCTGGGTAAAGCAGGACACCCGGGAAAATGACAAGATAGTCCTGATTACCGAAAAAGGCGCCACCAACACCACCGCAGCGGTGTCCATCCGCAGCGCCCTGGCCCGCCAGGATCTCACTTACGATATTGTAAACTACGCCATAGTGGAAGGCCGCGGCATCCCGGAAACCCTTGGCGACATCATGGTCAAGGAGGGAGTGAACCGCGTGGTGGTGGCATCGGAAAGCGAGGCTTTCACCAGCGACGTTGTCCTCAACCTTGGCATCATGCGCGGAAAGGGCTTTGACGTTGTCATGTACGCCCCTTCCAAAGTGCGCACGTTTGACACCATCGAAGGCAGCGCCTACCACGACCTTTCCCTCCACATAAGCACCTCGTACTATGTGGATTACTCCTCCCCGGAGGTAAACCGCTTCGTGCGTGCGTACCGTGCCCTTTTCAAGACCGAACCTTCGCAGTTCGCATTCCAGGGCTACGACACCGCCATGCACTTTGTGACCTGGGTGGCAAGGTACGGAAACGGCTGGGCATTCATGCTTGAGCACGGCCGTAGCAAGGGTCTCCACACGGACTTTGAATTCGACGCCGACGAGGCCGGGAACCGCCAGAACAAGGCTGTCCGGAGGATAATCTATCGGCCCGACTATACAACAACACTGGAATAATGGAAAAAGTACGCTGCCTCATTCTGGGCGGAGGGCCCGCCGGATACACCGCCGCAATCTACGCGGCAAGGGCTAACCTTTCCCCGGTCCTGTACGAAGGCCTCCAGCCGGGCGGCCAGCTAACCACCACAACCGTGGTTGAGAATTTCCCCGGTTTCCCCGGAGGAGTGGACGCCAACACGCTCATGGACGGCATGCGCACCCAGGCCAGGAGTTTCGGGGCCGATGTCCGCACTGGCGTCGCCACCTCCGCAGACCTTGGAGTGAGGCCTTTCCGCATCACCGTGGACGGAAGCAAAGAGCTTGAGGCCGATACACTTATCATCGCCACCGGCGCCGCCGCAAAGTACCTGGGGCTTGAGTCGGAGAAGAAGTATATGGGAGCAGGAGTCAGCGCCTGCGCCACCTGCGACGGCTTTTTCTACCGCGGACGTACCGTTGCCGTAGTGGGCGGCGGGGACACCGCATGCGAGGAAGCCCTCTACCTTAGCGGCCTGGCAAAGAAGGTGTACATGATTGTGAGGCGCGATGTTTTCCGCGCGTCCCGCATCATGCAGGAAAGAGTCCTGGCGCGTGAGAATATCGAGGTCCTTTGGAACTGCAACACAAAGGAAGTCCTGGGAGATGCCCTGGGAGTTACCGGCGTACGGCTCCTTCGCAAGGACGGCGTGGAGTTTGATATAGCCGTGGACGGCTTCTTCCTGGGAATAGGCCATGCCCCCGGCTCGGAGCTTTTCGCCCCCTGGGTAAAGACCGATGCCGACGGATTCATCGTCCGCGAAGGATTTTCAGCACGCACAAGCGTGCCCGGAGTGTTTGCCGCGGGAGATGTGGCGGACAAAGCATACAAGCAGGCCATTACGGCCGCAGCATCCGGCTGCATGGCGGCAAAGGATGCAGAGAACTACCTCATGGAACAAGGATTATGAGAAGAATCGTTATAATTGCACTTGCCGCACTTGGACTGGCGGCCTGCCAGACACAGTACGACGCCCTTCTGGCCTCCAACGACGTTGACGCAAAGTTCAACGCCGCAATGGAGTATTTCCAGAACAAGAAATACATGAAGGCTTCCCAGCTGTTTGAGTCCATGGCAATTTTGACAAACGGTACCGAGCGCGACGACACCGTCCAGTACTACTGGGGCCTGTCCAACTACCGTTACAAGGACTACATAACAGCGGAATCCAACTTCCTCCGCTTTGTGGAGAACTTCCCCCAGAGCCCGTTTGCAAGGGATGCAGAGTTCTACCGCCTGGACTGCCTTTACCGCGCCACCTACCGCTACGAACTGGACCAGACTCCCACCCGCGCCTGCATGGCCGCAATCGCGGAGTTTGAGCGCGAGCATCCTGACGATGTCCACATCCAGGCATGCGAGGACATGAAAAAAGACCTGCAGGAACGCCTGGACCGCAAGGATTTCGAAAACGGCAGGCAGTATTACATTATGGAGGACTACGTCGCCTCCCGCGTGAAACTGCGCAATATACTTAAGGATAATGCGGAGAACGTCTACAGGGAAGATATCCTGTACTACACTGCAATGTCCTCTTACAATTACGCGCGCCTGAGCGTGGAAGCCAAGCAGAGGGAGCGCTACCTCACATTCATAGACGACTACCTGAACTTCGCGGGAGAATACCCGCAGTCAAAGTACAAGCAGGAGCTGGACGGACTGTACCGCAAAGCACAGAAAATCCTAGGCCGCGGAGGCGAAACTCCCAGTGTGGAAAATAATTGAAACTCCCCCGCTGAAACCCTTGTACTTTATATAGAACAAGATTTTTTGAGACAATGGAAAACAAGAAGAAAGTTCCCGTAAACACTGTTACACGCGACGTCAAAGACCTCGCCGCACCCACCGGAAACCTTTATGAATCAGTGGTTATCCTCTACAAGAGGGCAAACCAGATATCCATGGCGGAAAAGAAAGAGCTGATGCGCAAACTTGAAGAGTTCCGCAACGACCACGACACCATGGACGAGGTCTTCGAAAATAAAGAACAGATTGAGATCTCCCAGTACTACGAACGCCAGCCCAAACCGGACCTCATTGCCATCTCCGAGTTTGAAAACGGCGACCTCTTCTACCGCAAGGCCCAGAGCGAAAATCCCATCGACATAAAGTAGGCTATGCTCTGCAGCCTCCGAGTCTCCAACTATGTACTGATTGGCTCTTTGGAAACAAGTTTTCCGGAGGGCCTCAGCATTATTAGTGGAGAGACCGGAGCCGGCAAGTCCATCCTCCTGGGGGCGCTTTCCCTTGTCCTCGGCGGCAAAGGAGATGCGTCCATGGTGGGAGGAGCCGGAGACAATTGCGTGGTGGAGGCGGAGTTCTCCGTAACCGACGCCGTCCGCGCTTTTTTGCAGCGGGAAGACCTCCCTTCCGAAGGCGACACCCTGGTCCTCAGGCGTGTCCTTTCGCGCGCGGGCCGCACAAGGAGTTTCCTTGCCGATGAGCCCGTCCCTGCGGCAACCCTGCAGGAACTGGCAGGCCTTCTTATCGACATACATTCCCAGCACCAGACGCTTAAGCTCCAGGACGAAAAGTTCCGCATGGAGGCGCTGGACCTGTATGCCGGGGCTGCCGGCGCCTGCGCGGAGTGCGCTTCTTTATGGGGGGCCATGCAGGAAGCATCGCGCCATCTGGCCGATGTCCAGGCCCGCCTGGAGCGCGCACGCAAGGAAGAGGACTGGAACCGCGCCCTTCTGGAGAAGCTTCAGGAGGCAAAACTCCAGGCCGGGGAACTGGAAGATCTGGAGGAGGAGCAGAAGCGCCTTGCACACGCTGAGGAGCTCATGGAGATGCTGTCATCGGCAGACATGCTGCTGAGCCAGGAAGACGCCTCCCCCGCCCTAAGGATGAGGGAAGCGCAGAAGCTGATGGAGAAGGCCGGGAGGTATATCGGCCCCATGGAAGAACTTGCCAGAAGGCTCGAGGAGGCCAGGCTGGAGGTGGAAGACATTGCCGCGGACGTTGCCGCTGAGGCAGCGCACCTGGACGTCTCCCCTTCCAGGCTGCAACAGGTGGACGACCGCCTTTCCCTGCTGTACGCCCTCATGAAAAAGCACGGCGCCACTACCGTGGAGGAGCTTATTGCCGAAAGAGACAGGCTCGCGGGACTGGTGGAGGACGCTTCCTCGCTGGAGGAGGCTGTCTCTTCTGCAGCATTGGCGCTGGAGAAGGCATCGGCCGCATATAAGAAGGCTTCTTCTGAGCTGCATGCCTTGAGGGCTGCCGCTGCCGGGCCTTTTGCATCGTCAATTGAGAATCAGCTTCACGGGCTGGATCTTGACCACGCAGCCTTCCGGGTTGCCCTGGTTACCGCCCCTGACGGGCCTTCCGGATGCGATCGCGTGGAGTTTCTCTTCTCATCCACAGGGAAGGATCTCCGGGATGTGGCAAAGGCCGCTTCCGGGGGCGAGCTTTCACGCATAATGCTCAGCCTCAAGGCCTGCATGGCGCGTTTCAGCAAAATGCCCACTCTGGTGTTTGACGAAATCGACACCGGAGTGTCCGGCAGCACCGCAGACAAAATGGGTTCCCTGGTTTGCTCCATGGGGGCAGATATGCAGATTCTTGCCATTACCCACCTGCCTCAGGTGGCCGCTAAGGGATCGGCCCACTTCCTTGTTTCCCGCAAGGACGATGTCACATCCATGCACAGGCTTTCCCCGGAGGAAAGGGTTATGGAGATTGCCCGCATGCTGTCCGGTTCCAAGGTGACGGACGCCGCCATAGAAAACGCCAGATCGCTGCTTTCCTGATATGCCCTCACAGACGCTTCCCATACACTCCATGGAGGAATTCCGCACTCAGCTGCGGAGGCACGGGCTGAAGGCTACGCGCCAGAGGGTTGCAGTACACGAGGTCATGATTGAGCTGGTGCATGCATCGGCCGATATGGTCAGGGAGGAGCTTGCCCGGCGCGGGTCCCGGGTCACAACGGCATCGGTCTATAATATTTTGTCCCAGCTGGCCGATTTCCGCATCTACGGGCGCAGGCTGTCCGCCACAAACAAGATGTTCTTTGACGTTGTTCCCTCCCGGCACATACACATGTACGACCGCGAAAACAACACCTGGAGAGACCTCATGGATGAGGACCTGGACGCCCTGGTCAACGCCCACCTTAAACGACGCAAATTCAAGGGCTATACAGTTGAAGATATTGATATTCAGCTTATTGCCCGTCCAACAAGAAAAACCAAAAACTGATGAAAAAGCTTCTGATAACCGCCTTGGCCGCCATGCTGGCCGTCAACTCATGCTCGTTGCTGGACACCCCGGTATATACCGTGACCAACGCCGTTGCATACCTCAACTATAAGGACGGCAAGCTCATGAGTGACGGCGCCACAATCTTCAACGTCACTTCTGACGCCACTGACGGCAACTGGAAAACAGAGGGCAACAGGATGTATGCCATCTTCGATGTTCTCAACGTCGATTACGACATCACGCTCAAATCCTACATCAATTCCATCATCGTTAATCCCCAGAAGGACGACAATCCCGAGGACGCTCCCGGAGACCCCGTATCCATCATGGACTGCAGTCTGAGCGGAATCTATCTTAACATTCTCACCAGCTTTTATGTCAAGAAGGGTTCCGAAACTCCTCACGACATGCACCTTTACTGGTCCGACGACACCCGTACCATGTCCTTTATCCTGGTACACGACGGCGGCGGAGAAAACGTCATCAACCTTCCGGAAAGCGACATGGAACTTGTAACGCGCTCCTACTGCTTCCCCATCTACAACCTGGCGGAAGAGGGGCAGACACGCTCTTTAAGCCTCACAATCAACGCCCTGTCCAAGAATTCTGACGGAACCTACTCCGCAGAACCTTTCTCCTACTCCCTGTACGGCAGCGGCGTGACTTTTTAAAACAAATAATTTGCAATACCGGAAAAAATAACTACATTTGCAGTCCCAAACATGGTGGATGTAGTTCAGCTGGTAGAGCATCGGATTGTGGTTCCGAGTGTCGTGGGTTCGAGCCCCATCATCCACCCAAAAGAAGAGAGCATAACCTGCTCTCTTCTTTTGGCTTATACTGGGGTTTGCCTCGCGGCAAGAATCGTGTTTGGCAACTGATTGATTGTCAATTGATTACTTCCGGTACCCGGGTACCTTGGAACCCGGGTACCTTGCTTAACAACCTGATTATCAATCACTTCTAGAACACGGTTTTTCAACAGCCAGCTCTACAAGAGTGCTTTTTGGGCAAAAATGCGGTATGATAGGGAGAATTTATTATATTTGCACTACTAAGACACCAATAACATGAAAGTAATCAACCTTGGAGAGAATGGCAGCGTTCTAAACACCTTTATTGCCGAGCTTCGTGACATACGCATTCAAAAGGACAGCATGCGTTTCAGGCGCAATCTGGAAAGAGTGGGAGAGATATTCGCTTATGAAATCTCACGCCAGCTGTCTTATTCGGAAAAGCAGGTGACAACGCCCCTTGGCATTGCCACGGTGGCCACGTATGACACTCCGCTGGTAATCGGTACCATCCTGCGTGCCGGCCTGCCGCTGCAGACAGGTCTCCTGAATGTCTTTGACCACGCGGAAACAGCTTTCCTTACGGCTTTCCGCAAGTACGGCAAAGGAGACTATTTCAAAATCAAGGCTAATTACTGCACCACGCCTGCCCTGGAAGGCAAGACGCTGATCCTGGCAGACACCATGAGCGCAACAGGCTCATCCGTTATTGTTGGCCTGCAGAAACTCTATGAGGAAGGCGGCGGGGAACCGGAATACATACACATCGTGTGCCCCGTAACCAGCACCTATGCCGTGGACCACATGATGCAAACCCTGGGAGACAATGTGACCCTGTGGGTTGCCGCAATCGACGAGGAGCTTACAAGCCACAGCTTCGTAGTCCCCGGAATCGGGGATGCAGGAGACCTTGCTTTTGGAGGAAAACTATAGTTCCCTGCGGAACCTTGCTTTTGGAATATCCAGCTGCGCGCGGTACTTGGCAATGGTACGGCGCGCAACTTTATAGCCCTTGGCGGAAAGGCCGTCAACAAGTTCATCGTCCGTAAGAGGATTGTGCTTGTCTTCCGACGCCACCATTTCCCGGAGGGCTTTCTTGATTTCGCGCGTGGAGACTTCCTCTCCTTCGCTGTTTTCAAGACCTTCCGAGAAGAAGTACTTGAGAGGGAAAATGCCAAAATGGGTTTCTATCCACTTGGAGTTCACAACGCGCGAGATGGTGCTTATGTCAAAGCCGGTACGCTCTGCAATGTCCTTGAGGACCATTGGCTTGAGGGAGCTTTCGTCACCGTCCGTGAAATACTCCCGCTGATAGTCGATAATGGCCCTCATGGTGCTCTCCAGCGTATTCTGCCTCTGGCGGAGCGCCTCCACAAACCACTTGGCGGAATCTATCTTCTGCTTCACGAACGATGCCGCCTCCTTGTCCGACTTGGAATTTGACAGCCTGCCCGTTTCCATGATCTCCTCATACTTGCGGTTTATGCGGAGTTCCGGGATGGAGAAGCGCGGCATGGAAAGAATCAGCTCCCCGTGCTCGTAATCCAGGCGGAAGTCCGGGACCACCTGCTGGGCCTGGTCGTTATAGGAATCGTCGATGTCCCCACCCGGAGAAGGGTTCAAGTGGCGGATTTCCTCCAGCACGGCCTTCATTTCCGCCTCTGACAGGCGCAGGCGCTGCATTATTTTTTGGAAGTGCCGATTCTTAAAAGCATCGAACTGAGTATCCAGAACCTTGATTGCATTGTCCACAGCCGGGGTGCGTTTCTTGTCCTCCAGCTGAATGAGGAGGCATTCGCGCAGGTCGCGGGCGCCAACGCCGGAAGGCTCGAACTCCTGCACAACGCGGAGCATGGCCTCAACCTCTTCCGGAGTGGCAGTGACGCCGGCGCGGAAGGCAAGATCGTCCACAAGGGATTCAATGTCCCTGCGGAGGTAACCGTCATCGTCAAGCGAGCCGATGATGAAATTGGCGATGGTGCGCTGATGCTCCGTAAGGTTGCGGTATCCCAGCTGTTCCTGAAGGCTCTGGGAGAAACTCTGCTTGACGGAGAATGTGTTGTATTCCGGGCGCTCGTCCTTACCCCAGTTGTTCACGTGGAGGTTGTAGGAGGGAATATCATCGTCCTGGGGGCCGTAATTCTCTTCCAGGGAACCGCCGCTCTGCTCGCGCTCTTCCACCTCGGAAATGGAGACGTCACGAGTATCTTCACCACCCTGGGGGGCGGTGTCGTCAATGACGGGATTGTCATTGAGAACCTCCCTCACATGTTGCTCAAGCGCCTGTACGGGCATTTCTATGAGCTTTATGGTCTGGATCTGAAGCGGGGAAAGCTTCTGCTGGAGCTTCTGCTCAAGACCCTGTTTGATGGCGGCCATTCCTACAGCGGGTAATTAATAGACTCCTTGATTATATAAGATGTTGGGTAAATGCTCTTGAGAACCATGTAAACTTTGAGGGCTTCGTCCTTGGTGCGGAAGTCACCTACGGTAACCTTGTAGTTGGGACTCTCAAAACTGCGATATACTCCGTTCTCCGGGAACTGGTTACGTACGTATGCGGCAACACTCTCACTCCTTGTGCGGGCCTGCGGGCTGTTGTCATAGAACACCCTGATCCTGTATCCCTGGATTTTTTTGCCGCTGTTGGAGCGGATGTATCCGGCAAGGGCATTGCGGAGTACCGGGGTCTGGCTCACATGTATGCCGCTGCCCATGAGGGTCATGATGTCACGGCCCACAAGGGTAGTATCCATGGACGCTCTAGTAAGGGAATCAAGCTGGGCGTGTGCCGACAGGCTCACTGCCAGGAGTGCCAATATGAGAATGATGCGTTTCATCTTGAAAATTTGGCGATGGTAAGGTCGTTAAATACAAGGTCCGTGCCTGCGCCGCTCTTAAGGGCTACACGGAGGCGAACATCGGCCGACAGATCCTGCGGGCTCTGCATGGCAAAGATGGGGAAAAGAGTAAGGAGAGACACGCCGTCCACCAGGCTTGCGGTGCACGGAATCTCATATACCTTGTCTGATTTTTTCTCCAGAGGAATGGTTCCGGCCTGCACCACGGCAATCTCACGTCCGGCGTATTTCACAGTGCCCTCCAGGCCCGATATGATGATGTTCGTGGACGGATTGTGAATCCCTACCAGCAGCACTGCATCCAGCGACCTTGCCGATGTTGGCGTGATGTACTTCACATCAAACGAATCAATTTTGATGTCCTTCACCTTTGCAATGCCACACGAAACCGCAGTCACGCACATGACCGCAATAACCATCAGCCTCACAATATGCCGGACCGCTTTCATATCACAAAGATAACAATTTCTCCCTGACAAACCGCACTTTTGGTCCAAAACGTTGTCCCGCACGTAAAAGATTGACAAAACTCGACCCGAATACCAAAAACCCGCCATTTCCGTGGACAAGTTGGGAAAAATGCTTATATTTGTATGTTATTGATAAGACTATGGCAAACAAACGGGAAATCAAGTTCTCCCTGGTATACAGGGATATGTGGCAGAGTTCCGGCAGGTATCAGCCGCGCGTGGACCAGCTGGTGCGGGTAGCCCCCGCCATCGTGGATATGGGATGCTTCGACCGCGTTGAAACCAACGGCGGTGCATTTGAGCAGGTTAACCTGCTTTACGGAGAGAACCCCAACGTGGCAGTACGCCAGTGGACCGCCCCTCTTCGCAAGGCCGGAATCCAGACCCACATGCTGGAGCGCGGTCTCAACGGCATTCGCATGAATCCCGTCCCCGCGGACGTGCGTGAACTCATGTTCAAGGTCAAGAAGGCCCAGGGCACTGATATTGCCCGTTCCTTCTGCGGCCTCAACGACCACCGCAACCTGAAGCTTTCTGTAGAGTATGCCAAGAAAGCCGGCATGATCTCCCAGGCAGCCCTTTCCATCACCCATTCTCCGGTGCACACCGTGGAGTATTACCTGGGTCTTGTGGACAAGCTGGTAGAGTACGGCACTGATGAAATCTGCCTCAAGGATATGGCAGGCGTTGGCCGTCCCACAGAGCTGGGCCAGATTGTGGCCGGCATCAAGAAGGCTCACCCTCAAGTCAAGGTCCAGTACCACGGCCATACCGGTCCCGGATTCTCTCCTGCATCCATGCTGGAGGTTGCCCGTGCCGGCGCGGACTACCTTGACGTAGCCGTAGAGCCCCTCTCCTGGGGCAAGGTTCACCCGGATGTGATCACAATCCAGCAGATGATGCGTGCCGATGGCTTCCAGGTTAAAGACATCAACATGGACGCCTACATGGAAGTCCGCCGCCTCACCCAGGAGTTCATCGACGATTTCCTTGGCTACTGGATCAACCCCACCAACTCCCAGATGACATCCCTCCTGGTAGGCTGCGGCCTGCCCGGCGGCATGATGGGCTCCATGATGGCAGACCTCAGGGGCTTCCAGGGCGCCATCAATGCAACCCAGCGTGCCCACGGCCGTCCTGAGATGAGCCTGGACACCCTCATGGTCAAGCTGTTCGAGGAAGTTGAATATGTATGGCCTCGTCTTGGATACCCGCCGCTGGTGACCCCGTTCAGCCAGTACGTCAAGAACACCGCCCTCATGAACGTGTTCAACATGCTGCAGGACAAGCCCCGCTGGACAACCATCGACAAGGATACCTGGGGCATGATCCTCGGCAACATGGGCAAACTGCCCGGGGAGCTTGCTCCGGAGATTGTCGCCCTGGCAAAGGAAAAAGGCATGGAATTCTACACCGGCAACCCTCAGGACATGTACCCGAACGAACTTCCCAAGTTCCGCAAGATGATGGACGATGAAGGCTGGGACTACGGCCAGGACGATGAAGAGCTCTTCAACATGGCCATGTTCGAGCGCCAGTACCGCGACTACCGCAGCGGCATCGCCAAGGAGCGTTTCAACAAGGATCTGGCAGAAATGAAGGCCAAGGCCGGCGCCCCCATCGTCGTAGAGCGCGCTGTGGTGGAAATGCCCAGGTACGATATTGACCAGATCGTCGCAAAATATCCCAAGGCAACGCCTGTACAGAGCCCCGTCAAGGGCCAGATTATCTGGGAACTGGACGTGGACGATGCCTCCAAGGCTCCTGTCACCGGCAAGAAGGTGAAAGCCGGCGAAGTAATCGGCCACGTGCAGACATACTACGGCCTTGAGGAGATTGTAGCTGCGGTGGACGGACTCGTCGTAGCTGCCGTCGCCAAGCAGGGGGCCAAGGTTGAAAAAGCGGAAATAGTGGCGTTTATCCAATAACTTTTCCTATCTTTGCCGGCAGAGGTTGTCATTATGGCTAAAACATTTATGAGCCATGAAGATAAAAGACCTCTGCCCGGACGACAGACCCCGGGAAAAAATGCTCCTCAGCGGAGCACGCTCCCTCTCCAACGCTGAACTCCTTGCCATCCTGATTGGCACTGGAACAGGCGGCAAAAACGCAACAGAAGTAGCCAGAGAAGTACTTTCCACCTCGGACGGGCGGTTAGTACTTCTTTCTGCAATGCCTATCGAGCGGCTGATCCTGCAGAAAGGAATCGGCCAGGCCAAAGCCATTACCATCGCTGCCGCGCTGGAACTCGGCCGGCGCTCCTTTGAGGAGCAGGCGCGCGTATCCACCAGTGCCATCACCTCGCCGGACCTTGTTTACCAGCTCATGCTTCCCGTCATGCGGGACCTGGACCACGAAGAGTGCTGGGTACTGTTCCTCAACGGCAAAAGCCGCCTCATCGGCAAGGAGATGATTTCTTCAGGAAGCCTGGAGCATACTGTGATAGATACACGTAAGATACTGCGACGCGCCATAGAAAAGCAGTCCCGCCACGTAATCCTTGTCCATAACCATCCCGGCGGCACCCCACAGCCTTCACAGGCGGACGTTCGCCAGACGGACATCGTCCGTCGCGCCCTGGCCGCCGTCGAAATCACCCTCACAGACCACGTCATAGTCTCCGACGGCCAATACTTCTCCTTCTCCGAAGAGAAGTTCGGGACATAACTCCGCACCGTAATTCTTAACCAATTGATTCCCAGTCATTTCCTTCCGGTACCCAGGTACCTTGGTACCCGGGTACTTTGCTTAAACGCCTGAACCACAACAACTTACAAATCACGCCAAGCTGCGGCCAGTTCTCGCTAGCCGCGGCCAGTTCCCGCAAGACTGCGCTTTTGGTGGACAAAGCGGGGATAAAAGGCCGGTCAATATATTGCCATACGTGTTTCTTACGCGCAGGACAACGTTTTTGGCGTTTTTCGTGGTCTGGCACGTAAAGGTGTACGTGCGGGACGACGTTTTTGGCCAAAAGTGTGGTTTGTCAGGGAGAAATTGCTATATTTGTATTGATGAAAAAGGCATACATAGAGACGTACGGCTGCCAGATGAACGTGAATGACACGGAGGTCATTTTCGCCATTCTGGAAAAGGCCGGATACGGGAGGACGGAGATCATGGAGGAGGCAGACCTTGTAATGGCCAACACCTGCTCCATCAGGGACAATGCGGAACAGCGCATCTGGGGACGGTTGGACGTTTTCAACTCAAAGCGCAAGCCGGGAGCATACATCGGCATAGTGGGATGCATGGCGGAACGCCTCAAGGACAAGCTTCTGGACACCGGGAAGGTGGATCTGGTGGTTGGTCCGGACGCATACAGACGCCTCCCCAGGCTGCTGGAAGCAATCACCCCGGACAATCCGCAGATGGATGTCCTTCTCTCACGTGAGGAAACCTACGCCGATATTACCCCTGTCAGAACGGACAGGAACGGCCTGTCCGCCTTCATTTCCATCATGAGAGGCTGCAACAACGTTTGCTCCTACTGCGTAGTCCCCTACACCCGCGGAGCAGAGCGTTCCAGAGATCCCCACACCATAGTCCGTGAAGCCTGCGACGTATTTAATAAAGGTTACCGCGAGGTCACTCTCCTTGGCCAGAACGTGGACAGCTATCTCTGGAAAAGCGAAGAAGAAACCGTCGATTTTGCAGACCTTCTGAAGATGGTGGCCGCTATCAGTCCCCTCCTCAGGGTCCGGTTCCAAACATCACATCCAAAGGATATCAGCGACAAGGTCATCGAGACCATTGCCGCCACCCCCAATATTTGCAAGCACATCCACCTGCCGGTACAGTCCGGAAGCACCCGGATGCTGGAGCTCATGCGCCGCAAATACAGCAGGGAGTGGTACCTGGAGAGGGTAGCCAAGATACGCAGCGTGATGCCGGAGTGCGGCATAACCACTGACGTTATCGCCGGCTTCTGCACGGAAACTGAGCAAGACCACAGGCAGACTCTCAGCCTCTTTGAGGAGGTGGGGTTCTACTGGGCTTTCATGTTCGCATACAGCGACCGCCCCGGCACCCTTGCCAACCGCACCATGAAGGACGATGTCCCCCCGGAAGTGAAGAACCGCCGCCTGAAGGAAATAATCGACCTGCAAAACCGCAAATCCCTGGAGGAATACCGCAAGATGATAGGCAAAACCGTCATCGTCCTGGTGGAGGGCCCTTCCAAGCGCAACCCGGAAGAGTTCTGCGGCAGGGCGTCCAACAACATGATGTGCGTTTTCCCAGCCGGTGAACTCCGCAAAGGTGACTACACGGAAGTAACCGTAACAGATTGCACGAGTGCTACACTCATTTGTAAATAATAGATTCGCCGGTCAAGCCGGCGAATGACGGGAATATGCGCGTGGGGTGACGAAGGCAGTGTGGAGCGGAAATTTGGTTTTTCCGGCGCCGTCCGGAAAAATAAATTTCTGCGGAGCTGAGGGACAAACGTTAAGGAGCTGAAGGGCAAACGTTAATAGACTAATAACCATATTACTATGACTAAAAAATACATTTTGTCGCTGGACCAGGGAACCAGCAGTTCCAGGGCCATTGTTTTTGACCACGATGGCAATGTGTGCTCGGTGGCTCAGCAGGAGTTCACACAGCATTTCCCCAAACCCGGATGGGTGGAGCACGACCCCATGGAGATCTGGGCGTCGGAGGCGGCCGTAATCGCAGAGGCCATTTCAAAGATTGGCATCGGCGGAAAAGAAATTGCGGCCATCGGCATAACGAACCAGAGGGAAACCACCATCGTGTGGGACGCGGAGACCGGGAAGCCGGTGTACAACGCCATTGTCTGGCAGGACCGCCGCACCGCCGAATTCTGCGAAACCCTCAAACCCAAGGCCGATGAAATCCGCTCCAAGACCGGCCTCATTGTGGACGCCTATTTCTCCGGCACCAAGATCCGCTGGATCCTGGACAACGTGCCCGGCGCCCGCGAAAAGGCGGAAAAAGGCCAACTCCGCTTTGGCACCGTGGACACATGGCTGGTATGGCAGCTCACCCGCGGCAGCGTGCACGTGACGGACGTTTCCAACGCCTCCCGCACCATGCTCTTCAACATCCACACCCTTGAGTGGGACAAGGAGCTGCTGGACCTGCTCAACATCCCCCTGTCCATGATGCCCGCCGTCAAGTCCTCCTCCGAGGTTTACGGCAACACCAAGACCACCATCTTTGCGCACGAGGTTCCCATCGCCGGCATAGCCGGGGACCAGCAGGCCGCCCTATTCGGCCAGATGTGCACGGAGCCCGGCAGTGTCAAGAACACCTACGGCACCGGATGCTTCCTCCTCATGAACACAGGAGAAAAGCCCATCATGTCAAAGAACAACCTCCTCACCACCATCGCCTGGAAGATTGACGGAAAGGTCCGGTATGCGCTGGAAGGCTCAATCTTCGTGGGCGGCAGCGTGGTACAATGGCTCCGCGACGGCCTTGGAATAATCCGCAGCAGCTCCGAAATCGAGGCCCTGGCATCGTCAGTGCCCGATAATGGCGGCGTCTTTTTTGTCCCGGCCCTTACCGGAATGGGGGCGCCGTACTGGGATTCATCGGCCCGGGGCCTTCTCACCGGCATCACCCGCGGAACAACGGCGGCCCATATTGCACGCGCCGCGCTTGAGGGCATCGCCTTCCAGACAATGGACATCGTGGGCGCCATGGAAAAGGACGCCGGCGTCAAGCTCAGCGAGCTCAAGGTGGACGGCGGCGCCTCCCGCAACAACCTCATGATGCAGTTCCAGGCCGATGTTGTAGGGGCCGATGTCATCCGCCCCCGCGTCACGGAAACCACCGCCATGGGCGCCTGCTACCTTGCCGGCCTTGCCGTCGGCTACTGGTCCTCCATAGACGAAATCAAGAAGCAGTGGCAGGTTGACGCCTGCTTCAAGCCCTCCGGCGCAGACGTCTCCGCCCTCAAATCCGGCTGGGCCGATGCCATTAAACGTACGATTAATAAATAATGCAAAAGGATAACAGTGTCCTCCTTTTGCGTAGACAATATTGTTATGCAACAGTACATTTTTGAATTATTAGGCACTCTTATTCTGGTGCTGTTTGGTGACGGAGTGTGCGCTGCCGTTACTTTGAACAAGTCTAAGGCGCAGGGCGCCGGCTGGGTTGTTATCACCCTGGCCTGGGGCTTTGCAGTGATGATGGGCGTGCTGATCGCCGGCCCCGTTTCAGGAGCACATCTGAACCCTGCCGTGACCCTTGGCCTGGCAATAGCCGGATCGTTCCCCTGGTCATCCGTACTGGGTTATATAATTGCCCAGATGGTGGGAGGTTTCCTTGGCGCCGTCCTGGTGTGGCTCATATACAAGGACCACTACAAGGCAACCGCAGACCAGCCCGATGCAATGCTTGGTACCTTCTGCACCATGCCTGCAATCTGGAATCCCTGGAGGAACTTCCTAAGCGAATTCGTAGCCACCGCAGTGCTTGTGTTCACAATCCTCTGCCTGGGAACAAAGGGCAACGCTTTTGTGATTGACGGCTTTGCAATGGCAACTACCGGATCACTGGGAGCATTCCCCGTCACCTGCGTCATCATGGCCCTTGGCATGTCACTCGGTGCAACAACCGGTTATGCCATGAATCCTGCCCGTGACCTGAGTCCCCGCTGCGCTCATGCCATTCTCCCGATAGAGGGCAAGCGCGACAGCGGCTGGGCCTACAGCTGGGTCCCTGTTGTGGGCCCCATGACCGGCTGCTGCGCTGCCGCAGGGCTTTACCTTCTGCTCTTCTAAATCATTTGACATGAAACGGACTCCTATCATTTTATTGATTCCGCTGCTGATTGCATGCTCATCAACCAACAACGGATTTGTGGTACCGGAACCCACTCACAAGGAAGCCATACCAGAGCCCAAAGACGAAGATCCTGCCCAGAATCCGGAAGACACCGATAATCCGGAGGATACCAATACTACTGAGGAGCCAGAGATTCCTGCCGATGCCATCCTGGTCACCAATCCCTACATGGAAAAGTATCTGGAAGAGGTTCACTATCCGGAGAACGACTGGTCTTACACCCTGCTTTTCAACTATCCGGGCGGCGGTCCCGGAGAGGCCGATATTCCTCCTACCGTGACACTCACCTGGCCTTCCGGAGCATCTGGAGAACTGGCGCTTCATCTTGTTGAAGGCGACGACGAATGGACACGTGACTACAGCCTCAAGGCAGGCACCACCTCCCTGGATGTGAGCAACCTGGTCCCTAACCAGCGTTACATCTACACCGTGAGCACTTCTGACGGGAAGGAATTTGCCAGGGACACCTTCTACACCAAGGGCCATCTGCACCAGATCTTCTTCACCAAGAAAGTCCGCAACGGCCGTGACCTTGGAGGCTGGAAGACCTTCGACGGCAAAACAGTCCGTTACCGCAAGCTTTTCCGTTCCGGCAAGCCCAGCGACAACTACATTGACGCCGCCGGCCGTGAGGAGGCACTTGCACAGGGCATCAAGGCTCAGCTGGTATTGAGGTCAGACACATCGTCAGAAGACAAAAACCCTCCTCTGGGCTCCACCGTGGACGTTTTTGGTCCCGGTTTTGAGAATGGCTACAGCACCATGATGAAGGAAGGTGAGAAAGTTAAGCAGTGCTTTGACTTTGTGCTCAAGAGCCTCAAGGCCGATAAGCCGGTACTGTTCCACTGCTCCATCGGCAGTGACCGCACCGGAACCATATCCATCCTGCTTCTTGGACTCCTTGGCGTGCCTGAACCGGATGTCTGCAAGGAATACGAGCTCTCCTACTTTGCCCCCGAGGACTGGAGCATGACAAACGGCAAGTGCACCCGCATCCGTACCTACAAGAGCCGCTACCTGGATGTCATCCCCTACATCCGCACGTTTGCCAACGGCGACTGCAGTAACGGAGGCTTCAGAAAGCAAGTGGAAAACTACTTCCTATCCATAGGAGTCACCCAGTCTGACATCAACGACTTCAGGTCCATAATGCTGAAATAGCAAGCAATCGCAACTAACTGAATCACAATATTTTAAGCTTTTACACCCCGGCTGTTCTGCCGGGGTGTAGTTGTTTAATTATCTATATATCAACAACTTACATTTGCGACCCTTCGAGGGGCCCATTTATGGGAGGGACCGGCGTAGCCGGAGTTCCTGGAATAGATGTGTCCGGTGGCGTTAAATTGCGTTGTTAATAAGTTTGTGGAAAATTTTGGAAGAATTTGTAACAAAGTGGAAAATTTTTGCTAACTTTGCAACCAAAGCGTGAAAGTAAAGTTTAAGGATTAACCACATGGTCAGATTCTTCGGAAAAGCAAACGGAAAAGTGGATGACAAGGGGCGCATCGTGCTCCCTGCCATCTTCCGTGACGCCATGGTCCGTGGAGGATCGGAAGACATGACCCTTGTGGTAAAGAAAAACGTCCAGCAGCAGTGCCTGGACCTGTTTCCGTACGAGGAATGGGTCCGCAGGAGCGAACTGGTGCTGGAGAAAACAGACCCTGAACTGAGTACTGAAGACGCGCTGTTTTGGACCAAGTACAATGACGGCGTTTTCACTATTGTCCCGGATGGAAAGCTGGGCCGCCTGAATATCCCGTCAGAGCTGCTTGAAAGCGCAGGTATTACCAAGGAGGTAGTATTTGGCGGCGTCGGTTACAAGCTTCAGATTTGGGATGCCCAGACTCACAAGGACAATCTTCTCTCTGATTCCCAGTTCAAGGACGCAGCCACCAGACTCTCCTCAAGAAAGTAGGAGGAGGCTGGAGAATGTCTGAATATCATATCCCTGTGCTTCTGGAACAGAGCGTTTCCGGTATAGTCACAAATCCATCAGGAACATACGCAGATGCCACTTTCGGAGGCGGTGGGCATACCGCCGCTATACTTTCACGCTTAAACGGTGACGGACGCGTCATCGCCTTCGATCGTGACATCGACGCCATAGCCAATGCCATCAAGGACCCGCGGCTTACACTGATCCACAACAACTTCCGCTTCATTGAAAACTACGCGACACTCCTTGCGCGCGGGGTGACGGAGGAAGTGCGGAGCGGGAATTTGGTTTTTTGGGCGCCGACCCAAAAAATAAATTCCCGCGGAGCTGAAGGCTCTGCAATTTTTGACGGAATTCTTGCAGACCTTGGGGTGAGCAGCCATCAGTTTGACACGGCGGAACGCGGATTCAGCTTCAGGTTTGAGGATGCTCCGCTGGACATGAGGATGAACTCACAGGCCAAACTTACTGCAGCGGATGTTGTAAATACATACAGCGAGGAAGACCTTGAGAAGATTCTCAGGCTGTACGGAGAGGTGGAGAATGCAAGGCTGGTGGCAAGGCTTATCAAGGCGGCGGACACCATCAAGACCACGGGGGACCTTGACCGCGCAATTGCACGCGCCCTGCCCAAAAATGCAGAGCACAAGGCACTGAGCAAGATCTACCAGGCCCTTCGCATAGAAGTGAACGGAGAGATGCGCTCACTGGAGAAGTTCCTGGAAGGCGCAGCGGCAAGCCTCAAGGAAGGCGGCCGCCTGGCAGTGATCACCTACCACAGCCTGGAAGACAGGATGGTGAAGAACTTTATCAAGACCGGGAACGTGGAGGGAACGGAGCAGAAGGACATCTATGGCAAAACCAGCACCCCGCTGGAGGCCGTGAACCGCAAGCCCATCGTCCCGGAAGAGAGCGAAATTGCAGGTAACACCCGCGCCCGCAGCGCCAAGCTCAGGATTGCAGAAAGGAGGGCCGCACTATGACGATGAAGGAAATCGGCACCGCCATCCGCAACACCCTGAAGGCGCTCCGCAGCGGAGAGTTCCTCCTCCGCGTCAGGGCAGACAAGTACTACATGCACATCATGTACCTGTTCCTGCTCATGTGGCTTACCATAATGCTCAGCCTGAGGGTGGATAAAACCCTGGCCCAGGTTGGCGAAAACAAGGTAAAGATTGAGGAGATGCGCATCCGCCACTCGGAAAAGGAAGCGGAGATTGTAAAGCTTGAAAGCGCATCGGCAACGCAGGAAAGGCTGCAGAAAATGGGATCAAAGGCGGCAATGCCAACAGAGCCCGCAACAGTGATTAAAAGGAAATAATGGCAAGGAAGAGTGAAATACAGGACACGATAGTGGGTCGCGACAGGATACATGTCGTGATGTTCTTCCTGTCCATACTGTTCCTTGTACTGGGAATACTCATAACCATAAAGATTGTGCAGATCCAGACTGGCTATGAGATTGATCCCAAGGTGGAGAACCTCTTCCGTCCTTCAATATACAAGCACGTGGACAAACCCGTGCGCGGACGCATCCTGGCAACCGACGGCCGGCCCATGGCCATATCGGCCCCCCTGTACGACATCCACATGGACTGCACCGTGCGCAAGCAGGAATTCATAGACAAGAACAACGCAGAGGCGGAGGCCCAGTGGCGCAGCAAGGTTGGAGACCTCTCCCGCGCACTTGCCGCAGAGTTCAGGGACCGCAGCGCCGCCGACTATGAGAAGGCCATCCTTGCCGGCCGCGACAAAGGCTCCAAATACCTCAGGATCAAGAACAACGTAGACCTCACCACCCTCAACCGGGTGAAGAAGTTCCCCCTGTTCAAGGAAGGCGCCAACAAGGGCGGAATGATTGTGGACAGGCACGAGGAGCGCATCTACCCGTACGACACCCTGGCCCGCCGCGTCATAGGCTACGTCAAGGAGAACAACCGCATAGGCCTGGAATCCAGCTTTGACCATGTGCTCCACGGCCGGGACGGCTACGAGTGGCGCCGCGTCACGGACAAAAAGACCTGGATCAGGGACATTGACTCCGCCAGCGTAAAGGTAATCGACGGGGACGATATCCGCACCACCCTCAACGTGGACTTCCAGGATATTGCCGACAAGGCTCTCCGCAAACAGATCCAGGCCGATGATGAAGTCCGCGCCGGCATCTGCATAATAATGGAGGCAAAGACCGGAGCCATCAGGGCCATGGTGAATCTCTCCCGCGGAGACACCCCCCAGACAGTGCTCTGGGAAAGGGACAACCTGGTGCTCAAGGAGGTTGGCGAGCAGGGTTCCGTGATGAAGACCGTCACCCTCGTTTCCCTTGTGGAAGACGGCTATGTAAAGACGCTGGACCAGACGCTGCCCACCAACAACGGCTTTGTGCCCGGCGGCTACAACCAGGACGTTCACATCCTGGACTACCAGAGGGAAACCGGCCGCAGGGACATTACCGTGATGCACGGCTTTGAAATATCGTCCAACTACGTATTCACCTGGCTGGCAGAGAATTACTACGGCAAGAAGCCGCAGGAGATGTTCGACCATATCTATTCTTACCGATTTGGCGAGCCCTTCGACTTTGACATCGCCGGAATGGGAAGCCCGGTGGTAAACCGCCCCGGTACGGCAGGATGGTCCAAAACAACCCTCGGCACCACTGCATACGGCTACAGCATGGCCGTCACTCCCCTGCACGTGGCCACCTTCTACAACGCCATCGCCAACAAGGGCAAGATGATGAAGCCTTACCTGGTGGAAAGCATAGAGAAAGACGGCAAGGTGCTCAGGCAGTTCAAGCCCAGCGAGCTCAACAGCTGCATCTGCAGCCCCGCCACTGCCGATACCGTCACGCGCGCCCTCCGCGCCGTGGTGAACGAAGGCACCGCCACCCGCCTGAAAAACGCCAAGCTGCCGGTGGCCGGCAAGACCGGAACCGCCCGCGTGGTCCTTTCGCCCGATGAAAGGGGCGGCAGCAGGGACCCCTACAGCGACGCCTACGGACGAAAGAAATTCCAGGGCACCTTCGTGGGATTTTTCCCCGCCGATGACCCTAAATATACAATACTGGTCACCGTGTACTCATACCCGTCGCACCGTAACTTTTACGGCGGCACCAAGCCTGCCATGGCAGTGCGCGACATCGTAGACCAGCTTTATGCAATTGACCCCGAATGGAGACCTGAAATATGAACTACAGGAACTTCACACTGATTACCGCCGATTCCAGGAAAGTGGTTCCCGGAGCGCTCTTCGTTGCCGTCCGCGGCTACGCGAGTGACGGGCATGACTATATCCAGTCCGCAATTGAAAAGGGTGCTACCGGAATAATCTGTGAACATGTTCCTGAAGGAATTGGAGAGGGTATTGTGTCACCAATTCAGATAGAAGTTGTTGAGAACTCCCGGAAGGCGTTGGCTATTGCAGCGGACGAGTTTTACGGACATCCTTCCCGGAAACTGAAGCTGGTGGGAATTACCGGAACTAACGGAAAAACCACCACTGTAACGCTGCTGTACAGGCTTTTCATGGGAATGGGGTACCAGTGCGGACTGCTTTCCACAATTGCAAACTACGTGGGAGAGGAAAGGCTTGAAACGGAGAATACCACGGCCGATCCCATAACCATCAACAGCCTCATGGCAAGGATGGTGGAGAAGGGCTGCGAGTACTGCTTCATGGAGGTGAGTTCCATCGGCGTGGAGCAGGACCGCGTGACCGGGCTGGAGTTTGCCATGGGCATCTTCTCCAACCTCACCCACGACCACCTGGACTACCACAAGACCTTTGCCGAGTACCTGCGCTGCAAGAAGCTCTTCTTTGACACACTTCCCAGGACTGCAGTGGCTATTATCAATACGGACGACAAAAACGGCGTCGTAATGGTGCAGAACACAGCCGCAAAAGTGGTCACCTACTCCGTCAAGGGTCTGGCCGACCACACCGCCCGCCTGCTGGAACAAAGCTTTGACGGCATGCTCCTGAGGATTGACGGAACGGATACCTGGTGCCGTCTCATCGGCGAGCACAATGCATACAACCTCCTGGCCATTTACAGCGCCGCCGTGTGCCTGGGTATGCCAAAGGAAGAAACGCTGGTTGCGCTGTCCGCCCTTGGCCAGGCGCCCGGAAGGCTGGAGAATATCCGCGGTCCCAAGGGACTGTCCGTGGTTGTGGACTATGCCCACACGCCCGACGCAATGGAAAACGTGCTCAAGACGCTGAGGGCCATCGCCCCGGAGAGGCAGCTGGTTTGCCTTTTCGGCTGCGGCGGAGACCGCGACCGCACCAAGCGCCCGGAAATGGCAGAGGTGGCAGAGAGGCTGGCAGACCGCATCGTGGTCACATCGGACAATCCCCGTACGGAGGACCCGCAGGCCATCATCGACGAGATACTTAAAGGCCTCTCCCCTGCCGCAATGGCAAAGACGCTGGTCATAAGCGACCGCCGCGAAGCCATCCGCACCGCCATCCTCACCGCACCGGAGAATGCCACCATCCTCCTTGCCGGGAAGGGGCACGAGACTTACCAGATAATCGGTAAGGAGAAGAGGCACTTTGACGAGAAAGAAATAGTAGAAGACGTATTTAAATCACTATGATTTACCATCTGTTTCAATATTTAGAGCATGCGGGCGTAGATTTCCCCGGAATTGGCCTGATGCATTACCTGAGCTTCCGCGCAATGCTGGCGGCGGTGACTGCCGTTCTTACTGCAATGGTAGCGGGAAAACGCATCATCAGGTGGCTGCAGTCAAAGCAGATCGGGGAAACCGTGCGCGACCTGGGGCTTGAAGGCCAGATCCAGAAGAAGGGCACTCCCACCATGGGCGGACTTATCATCATCCTGTCCATCATGACCGGCGTGCTGCTTTTCTGCGACCTCACCAACATCTACGTAAAGCTCCTGATAGCAAGCACCCTGTGGTGCGGCGCCCTTGGCTTTACCGACGACTATATAAAGGTGTTCAAGCACCGCAAGGAAGGAATGTCGGAAAAGGGCAAGCTCCTGGGACAGATTGTACTAGGGTTTATTGTTGGACTCACAGTTTGGATGAGTCCGGACATCGTGGTCCGTGAAAAGGTGGAGGTCAAGGAAAGCGTGGAGCGCACCCTTGAGACCGAAACCACCGTCACCGATGGCCGATATGTAAACGAAGACGTTGTAAAGAGCACAAAGACCACCATTCCCTTCGTGAAGAACCACGAGTTTGACTACCGCTGGCTCTCCCCCGTGAAGGGTGTATGGGGCTGGTACGCCAAGTGGGCCATCTACGTGCTCATGATCATCGTCGTAATCACCGCCTGCTCCAACGGCACCAACCTTACGGACGGCCTTGACGGACTGGCGGCGGGCACTTCTGCGATTGTTGGAGTGGTGCTAGGCATCCTGGCTTGGCTGGGGGGCAACCTCATCGACTCCAACTATCTGAATATCATGTACATTCCGGGCTCCGGAGAAATAGCCATCTTCATGAGCGCCTTTGTTGGAGCGCTCATCGGCTTCCTCTGGTACAACTCGTTCCCCGCACAGGTTTTCATGGGGGACACCGGAAGTCTCACCATAGGCGGAATAATTGGCGTGAGCGCTGTCCTGATGCGCAAGGAGCTGCTTATCCCGCTGCTTTGCGGAGTATTCTTCGTGGAGAGCCTTTCCGTGCTGCTGCAAAGGACCTATTTCAAGGTCACGCGCAAGCGCTACGGTCAGGGCCGCCGCATCTGGAGCATGACTCCGCTCCATCATCATTATCAGGACAAACCCGCTCCGGCAGGGCAGGTGCTCTTCCCCAAGCCCGTCCCCGCCCAGCATGAGGCAAAGATTACAGTCAGATTCTGGATTGTGGGAATCATGTTGGCTGTGAGTACATTGGCGTTACTTAAATTAAGGTAGAGATTCCCGGTAAATCCGGGAAAGACGATTGGATTATGTCTAGAGTAGTAGTATTAGGAGGAGCAGAGAGCGGCGTGGGAGCCGCGGTGCTCGCAAAAGTCAAGGGTTACGATGTGTTCCTGAGCGATAAGGGACAGATCAAGGAGAATTATGCAGAGGAGCTGCGCAAGTGGGACATCCCGTTCGAGCAGGGGCAGCACACGGAAGAGCTGATCCTGAATGCGGACGAGGTTGTGAAGAGCCCCGGTATCCCCGGGACCGTGCCCATGGTGCAGAAGGTCCGCGAAAAGGGCATCCGCGTGGTGTCCGAGATTGAATTTGCAAGCCGATTTGACTCTGCAAAGAAGATCTGCGTCACCGGTTCCAACGGCAAGACCACTACCACCAGCCTCATCTACTACCTGATGCAGAACGCCGGCCTCAACGTTGGCCTTGGCGGCAACATCGGCAAATCCTACGCTTACCAGGTTGCAACCGAGCACTTCGACTACTACGTCCTGGAAATCTCCAGTTTCCAGCTTGACGATATCTACGACTTCCGTCCGGACATCGCCATCATCACCAACATCACCCCGGACCACCTGGACCGCTACGACCACAACATGGAGAACTA
>Ga0310690_10002020_pt1 | contig 34485 bp, 24 predicted proteins | sample AusTroGonzalo_MG_2_FD_207661 | JGI IMG/M metagenome (GOLD analysis project Ga0310690, IMG submission 207661) | Bovine rumen microbial communities from tropical cattle in Woodstock, Queensland, Australia - Gonzalo_04 (v2) (version 2) | ecosystem: Host-associated > Mammals > Digestive system >...
GGGCAAGTTAAACTTGTACTGAATCTCTGTGTTGTAGGGCTTCACGAAATTCTCAGCGAGCCAATTGTCGAAAGGTGCTGTTGCAGAATTTTGGGCTTCGGTTTCTGAACCGTAGATGGATTCGCCGAAATCATCATCGTTTGCACAAGAACAGACAATCATGGCAAGGAGCGTAACGCCCAGGATATGTTTCATCTTTTTCATCTTTATTTCTCTCCCCTTACTTTTAATTCATATTCGAATGCATACGATTATGCGAGTCGTTGTATGCCGGCATCAAAAAGCCTGCATCGGCAGAGCCGCCGCCACTGCCTTGTTCACGGTTGGCAGGGAAGCCGGCCTTTATCACGTTGTTGGGAATCTGGAGCACGCGGCGTGGGTCATTCCATGTCAAGGAGTCGATATGAATCTCATCCTCGTTCGCATCGCGATAGAAATGATATACCTTCATGCCGTAGCGCTTGATATCGAACCAGCGGTTTCCCTCGTGCGTAGTCTCAATGCGACGGAAATGCAAGATACAATCCAGCACGTTCAATTCTTCGTCCTTCAGCACCTTCTCGAAGCCCATCTTCTGAGCAAACCATGTTGTGTCGGGTACACTGGGATTGGCTTCGTTGTCAATGAGTTCGTACAGATTGTTGACGAAGTCGTTATTGGCCAGCGTGCGACGGTAGAATCTCTTGATATCATCAAGCTTCAGCGACTGAGTGGCCTGATGGGCTGTCGTCCACAGGTTCAGGTCTTGGATGGCTTCTTTGATATGAGCCTTCTTATCTATTTCTCCTGTTTCTTCATCTATTTGGTTAAAATACTCGTAGCCCAAATAGAGCTTGGCTTCAGCACGGCAAAGCAGAGTCTCTTCCGCGGTGAAGGGATGGTATATCTGATGTACATAGCCTATGCCGGCAATCTTGTCGGTAAATTCGAAATATTCCCTGAGGCAGAAGAGCCACGCACCATACTTCTGACCCTCGCCGTTGACATAAACCATACCCTCGAAACCTGGCAATACGGGAGACCAGTTTGGACCTTTTCCCCACAGGGTAGCATCCAGAGTGGAGGGAACATGCCATTCCTTTGTCTCTGTCTTGACCTTAGCACCCTCATTGATGGCAAAGCGCGCATTGTAGCGAAGCATACGGAACTGCAGGGAATATGTAGGCTGAATAAGGAAATTACAAGATTGCTTTTCGTCGTTGTAGTTATTCAGCATCGCATCGAACGAATTCCGGTTGATTGCCTTCCATTCGCGGAGTGTGGGAGAGCCGCCCAGGGCATTGTTGGCATACTTCAGGCAGTTTAAATAGTCGCGCTTGAAGAGGAAGAAGCGAGCTGCAAAGGCATTGGCTGCATTGTGGTTGAAATGATAGGCAGGAACTTTGTACTTGGAATCGTTGATGAGGTCGATGCCCTCCAGAATGTCAGCCTCTATGCAGCGATAGATTTCTGCAACACTCTTACGATACTTGGGATCGCTATAGTCCACATTGACCGTATTCTCCACTTCGCTGACGTATGGGATGCCGATATCGCGGGAACTCTGCGCCTCGTCCTTGTATGCCTCTGCAAACAAATTCACGAGTACGAAGTGCAGATAGGCACGCAGGATGTGAGCCTCACCCCATGAGTGGGCCAGTTCCGGGTCTTTGGCCGGTTCCAGACTCATCTCCGTCATGGCCTGGATTGCGTGGTTGGCCACAGCTATACCCTGATAATGTGATTCCCAGACACTATAGGGCGTATCAGACTCACCTGTACTATAGTTGTCGATGTCCTCCCAAGCGTATGCCTGTTCGTGGAAATCGTAGTACCCATCAAAATGGGAGAAGGGAACGACCACATTGTTGTCCAGAAGATTGTCGCCGCTGAGCTCACAGATGATGGCAGCCGAACTGGCAGGGTAACCCGATGTCAACAGCTGCTGCACCTTATCGACAGTGTCTATTTCTGTGCGGTTGTCTGGCGCTTCGTCCAAATCTTTGCAGGAGACGAAGAATGAAGTATGAAGGATGAGTAATGCTGTACCAAGCAGACACATCATCCTGTTCATGCTTACTTCCCGAATCCCAATATATTTATTCATATTTCTCATAATATCCTGTTTCGTTGTTCTACCTTTAACGGTAGGAATTTCTACTTTCTTAATCCTTCATGCTTCAATTAGAATCCAAGACGTAAGGTCGCCGTAAACTGCTTGTTGATTGGCGTAGCAACACCGCCAGAGTTGATGAACTCGGGATCCTGACCATTCAGCTTCTTGTCTGCATATAGCAGGCAGAGGTTCGTGGCAGCCACTTTCAGGGAAGCACTGTTGATGAACGACGTCTTCTTCAGCCATTCGCCGGGCAGGGTGTATGTGAGAGCAACCTCCTTCAGACGGATGAAGTCGCCTATGGCGATACGCTCCGTGGAGTAGTTGTAGGCATTGTAGGCCGTACGCAAAGTATAGGAGCCGAAACGGTCAGCTTGATTTGTTGAGGCAATTGTCGGAATGCCGGTCTTTTCCTCGTCGCCGGGAACCATCCAACGGTTCTTGAACTCGCGTGGCAGAGCCGAGAGGTCGCTGTAGGAAGAGGAGAATACGGGATCAAGACGAACCACATTACCACCAGCATACGTGATGAAGACATCAAGTGAGAGAGTACCCCAGTTCTTGCTCTTATAGGTGAAGGTGTTGTTGAACGAACCATAGAATGTCGGATCGGATGGACCTTCATAGACAAGGAAGTCCTTCAGGTTCTCTGTTTCCTGGAAGTTGACGTCGCCGATGGTCTTCTCACCGTTTTCGTTATATACCTGAGGCAGACCTTCACTGCTGAGTCCTGCGAACTTGTAACTGAAGATGGAACGTACGGGATAGCCCTCGATGGCATAGCCCTGACCTGTCACCAAATCGACAGCACGGCTAGCCACTTCAAGTGAGGTAATCTCGTTTCTCGCCTTGGAGAAGATGAAGTCGGAAGTCCATCTGAAACGGGGAATGTCGAGGTTGATGGTAGAGAGACCAAGCTCTATACCATACGACTTCATGTCGGCCACATTGGCGTATTTGAAGATTTCACCGCCTGCTCCCTGCGTGTAGGTCGGGCCAATCAAATCGAAGTTGTTACGTCCATAGAGGTCGAAGGTCAGGGCGATACGGTCTTTCAGGAAACCCAGGTCGAGGCCGACATTCCATTCATGCTTCTTCTCGTAGGTCAGCTCGGAGTTTCCAAGATTCTTGATGTATATCTCCGTCTCGGCAGCAGATGTGACGGGACGCCATGAATTCTTGGTCATGAAGATAGCCTGGGCATTTGTGACCCATGAAGGACCCGTGTCGGCTGTCAGCGAGTAGCTGCCACGTAGCTTCACCTGAGAGAGCCAGGACTCTGTTCCCTTCATGAATTTTTCGTTGGTAAGGTCATAGGAGCCCGAGATGTTCCATGTGGGCAGCCAACGACTCTGAGTACTCTTACCGAGGCGGTTGGTGCCTTCGTAGCGAAGCGTGCCGTTCACGGTGTAGCGTTGGCCGAAGTTGTAGTTCACCTGACCATAGTATGCCAAGGTGTTGGTCAAGGTGTATGACTCGCCGAAATATTCGGTGTTCTCTTCGTTCATCTGCTTGAGCCAAAGATACGGCGTATAGGTGATGCCGCCATTGTCGAACTGATAGCCCCATCCCGTCCAGGTTGTGTTCGTCCTGCGTACGGATGAATACTCTGTTCCCAACATAGCATTGAGCGTATGCAAGTCATTGAAGACATCGTTGTAGCTGGCCATGAAGCGGAAGGTGTTGGAGCGCATATTGTCATCGTACTGGTACTTGATGCCGCCTGTAGGCAGGACAGACTCGGGCAGGGCCTTGTCGTCGTCGGGGTCGGTATAGAGCAGGCTGTTGGCATAGCGGATAGTCGAGTTGTCGTCCTGCTCATCGACACCAGCGCGATAGGCATTGGCTTGGTTTGCCTTGTCCATTACATTGTGCTGCCGACGTGTGTTTGACAGACGTGAGGAGATAAGTCCGTTCAGGCGAACCGACTTGATGGGCTTGTATTCCAGTTCCCCACGGAACATCAGTTCCTTGACCGTAATGTCGTTGTAGTTGTACTCCAGCTCATCGAAGATATTGAAGCCCGTGTAGAAGCGTGTGTAGTTGGTGTTGGGGTCAAGGCATCGGCTGGTATTCAGGGCATAGCTGAATGGGTTGATGTCGAAGTCGCGCTTCACCTCACCCGTCACGACATCGGTGGTGCGGTTCAGGGAGCCCGGAGCCTCCTGACTGCGGTAGCTGCCCTGTGCAGCCAGCTTTACGGAAAGCAGGTTACACCCTTTTTTGTCTTTCAGGATGTCGTAGGAAGTATTGCCGTTGAAGGTATATCGGCTCACGCTGCTGCGGTTGACGAACTGTCCCGGATCGGTGAGCACAGACATCGAGAAGTAGTTCTGCGAACGCTCTGTGCCGGTGGAGACGCTGACAGAATGGTTCTGCTGCACACTGTTGGAGAACAGGAGGTCGAACCAGTCCGTGTTGCGGAACTCGGCATCCCTGAGGTATTTGTTGCGTTCCGCCTCTGTATTCTGCAAGCCGAATGCACCTGTGGCAGGGTCGTAGGTACGCAACTGACGGAACATGTAGCCATAGACGCCCGTGTTCTGGGAATTGACCATGTTGTCCAACTGCAGCCAACCCTTGTCGTACATTTCCTTATAGACACCCATCATTTCCTGGGAGTTCATGATGTTGTAGTCGTTGTAGCTGGGCTTCAGGCGGGTTGTGAACTCGCCCGTATAGTTTATGCTGGCACGGCCTTTCGAGCCCTTCTTGGTGGTGACGACAATCACACCGCCCATAGCACGTGCGCCATAGATGGAGGTTGCAGAGCCGTCCTTCAGAATGGTGAAGGACTCAATGTCGTCGGAGTTCAGGCCTGCTACGGCAGAGGAAATCAATGTCTTGGCGTCGCCGGAAGCCAAGTCGTCTGCGCTGACATCCACATTGTCCTCGTAGATAACGCCATCCACCACCCAAAGGGGCTTGGAGTTACCATAGATGGACGTGGCACCACGGACGCGAATCTTTGGCGAAGCACCGAACGTGCCGCTCACATTGGTCACCTGCACACCTGCCACTCGGCCTTCCAGCGAGCGGCTCACGTCTGCCATGCCGGAAAGTTTAATCTTTTCGGCATCCACAGTGGTGGCGGCACCTGTGAACAAACGCTTGTCTATCTGCATCTGTCCGTTGACGATGACCTCCGTCATCTCCACATCGTCGTTCTGCATCATGATGCGCATGCCGTCCTTGGCCTTCACCCTCTCGGTGCGCATACCAATCATTGACACTACCAGAACGGCATTCGACTTCACGTCCTTCAGGGTGAAACGTCCCTCAAGGTCTGTAATCGTTTTGTTCTGCGTACCCTGCACGAGTATGTTGACGCCCATCAGCGGTTCATTGTCATCGGCAGAAAATACTGTTCCTTTAATTGTTGTCTGGGCTATAGCCATTCCGATGGATAGGAATAGCATCACCACGACAAGACTTGCTTTTCTATTTAAAAACATTTTTAAAATTATTAAATCCTCTCTTTATTGCAGCCTCCGGGCTGCAACATCATTATACATTATTATATATAGTGCATACAGATTGCGAGTTGCAAAGGTAAGGAGTTTTTTTTGATTAATTGCATTTTGTATCATCTTTTTTGATAAAATTAAGCAAAAGTATATAAATTTGCTCCATTTTGCATCCCAAAAAACATTGCATTCGCGCTTTTTATGTGACCTTGCAAACAAATATCCGTCAGGATACAAAGGCAAGGTTTAGGGACAACTTCACGTGGGTTGTCGGGCTACTTCACGTGGGTTGTCGGGGATAGAATATCTCATCCAACCATCCAATCCTATATATATATGAAGGAGGATTGGATGGTTGGATGAGATATTCTATCCTTTTGGACAGGCAATCGGGTCCATAGAAGGACCTCGCCTATTACACTTCCCGCTCTATCCAGGCGAGTGTTTCGCCGCGACGGACATGGGAAGCTTTCTTCACTGCGATATCGACGAGGCGGCCTCCGATGCCGGCAGGAACGGGGATGAACTCACCCCAAGTGGCCTGCACGTAGCAGAGGATATCACCGTCCTTGTACTGCTGACCGATGGAGGGTTCCAGACAGGGGATGTCCTCGCCGTCACCGTGGAACTCGTAGAACACCTGACCATCCACAGGGCTGACTACTGCATCGGCCTTGGCATGCTTGAAGGCTGTCAGCTCCTCGGGGCTGAGCGATGCGCCCAACTTTGCCTCCTTGGCCTTCTGCAGGTCGCTGAGGAAGTTCTTCTTGGCTTGTCCGCTCTTGTAGTTGCGGTACTGCTCGGGGTGCATGGCCAACTCGAACAGTTCTTCATCGTCCTGACCAAAGTCCCATCCGTTCTCCTTCATCTCCTTACGGAAGTCATCAAGCGCATTGGGATAGAGCGTGTGCGGGTCGGTGTCGGTGAACTCCTTGCCTTTCTCCTTGGCGAGGGCAACCAGCTCGGGAGCAATCTCCCCAGGCACCTTGCCGCTCTTGCCGAGTATCATGCCCCACATGGCATCGTCCATCATCACGAAGCGTCCCTTGCCTTGTGCCATTGTGAGCAGGTTCATCAGGGCGATGTTCTTTGTGTACTGGCTGAAGGGCGTTACCAATGGAGGATAGCCAACCATCGGCCATACGTATTCCACCTCGTTGAAGAGGGCGACGAGCATGTCGTCGGTGTTCATTTCGGGTTCGCCCTTCTGCTTGCGCAGGCTGTTGATGGCACTCTGTATGCCGCCCAGGTCGGCCATCATGGAGCCCATCATGCCGCCGGGCAGTCCGCTGCCGAGCAAGAGGCTCGACATGTGCTTGTTGGCGGGATTGATGAAGTAGCCCAGCCAGTCGTCGATAAACTCCTGCGTGAGGGAGCGGGCCTTCATGTAGGCGTTCATGTTGATTTCGGGCACGTCGAAGCCTTCGTTCTTCAGCATCGACTGAACAGAGATGATGTCCGGATGCACCTTACCCCAAGAGAGGGGTTCGATGGCGGTGTCAATGATGTCGGCTCCGTTGTTGCAGACCTCGAGGATGCTTGCCATGGAGAGGCCGGGACCACTGTGGCCGTGGTACTGGATGATGATGTCGGGATGGTTCTTCTTTATCATGCCCGTGAGCTTGCCGAGCATGGCAGGCTGACCGATGCCGGCCATATCCTTCAGACAGATTTCGGCAGCTCCGGCAGCTATCAGCTGGTCGGCAATGTTGGAATAGTACTCGGCCGTGTGGATGGGGCTGGTGGTGATGCAGAGGGTGGCCTGCGGTATCATGCCGCCTTCCTTTGCCCACTTGATGCTGGGGATGATGTTGCGCACGTCGTTCAAGCCGCAGAAGATGCGGGTGATGTCGGTGCCTTGCTTCTTCTTCACCTTATACATGAGCTGGCGCACATCGTCGGGCACGGGATACATGCGCAGGGCATTCAGGCCACGGTCGAGCATGTGCGTCTTGATGCCCACCTCGTTGAAGGGCTTACAGAAGGCGCGTACTGCCTCGTTGGGGTTCTCGCCTGCCAAGAGGTTCACCTGCTCGAATGCGCCGCCATTGGTCTCCACGCGGTCGAAGCAACCCATCTCGATGATGACGGGCGCAATGCGTGCCAACTGGTCCTTGCGCGGCTGGAACTTGCCGCTGCTCTGCCACATGTCTCTATACACGAGACTGAAACGAACTTTCTTCTTCATCTTATATTGTTTTTGACATTTATTCTAAATCAGTTGCAGGGGACAAAATTACATAAAAATCCCGAATTATTTGTTAACATGGCAAAAGAAAATTGTTTTAGCTACACCTTTTTTCACGAAAAGCCGACAAATAGGTTTCCAAACATCCCTATTCGGCATGTGGAATTGATGAACGACCTGCATTTTGCTTCGGGCAGACCAACGCAACCCGCCGCCCCGGCAACTCCCCCCTCTCGCCGCAGCCAGCAGAGAAGCAACGGCTTGTAAAGATTCTTCGTATAAAGATTCGATTTAAGCCCATTTCTCGGACCCTGTGGCACTTTGTGTCAGAAAATCCAAGAAAATGGCATAAATCGAATTTGCAGTGATAATGAGACAGTTACTCAGCGATAATTTTGAGCTTAGGGTTAAACAAGTATCACAACATACTACATCAGCGATAATATCAGCATAGATTTTCGGAAAACATGGTATGGGAAGATGGTCAACGCCGCACGCGACGAAAGCCAACGCCGCACGGGGCGATTGCCAACGCAACGTGCGGCGTTGCATCCTGCGGCACAAGGCATCAGCCTTTAGCCCCTGCCGAGACATCAAACAATGTCCTGGTATTTCGCATTTTCCAGTGAAACAACATGGCACAGAAGTACCAATGGGAGTCTGCTGAGCGCAGCAATTGGGAAATCAACTTCGAAACCTGCGAGATATATCTTATCTCGTCTGCTCGATTTTGACGCTGACTCCGTCGCAAAGGACGCCAAGGGGCGGGTTCTCCTTCTCGATGGTGACACTGACCTTCAGGACAGGAGGACATTCCGCGAGGACTGCAGAGGCGATTCTTGAAGCGACATGCTCCAAGAGGTTCGAGGGGACAGCCATTTCCATGCGGATAATGCTGACAAAGCGGGAATAGTCGGCTGTGCCTTCGAGCTGGTCGTGCTGCCAGGCCGAAGCCTCAACATCAACAAGAGCCGAAACGGTGACATAGAAGTCTGCCCCGACCGTGCGCTCCTGCGGCGACACACCATGATAGGCATACACCTTGATGCGTTTGACGCTTATCTCTGCTACCCTACTCATTCTCTTCGTCCTCAAAAACCTGCTGGGATTCCGGCAGATACTTCTTCAGGACACGCGCCACACCTGCCGTCCAGGAGTTGATAGTGTCGTTCTCCAGCTGAAGGGACGTGATGAGGCGGATGACGTGGTCGATAGGCATGCGGTAGCGCAGCACACCACTGATGAGCTTTGCATAGTCCCAGTACTTAGGATTGAAGCGCTCGCTCAGCCCCTCGATGGTGGTCTTGTAGCCGCGTTTATTGACGAACTGGAAGTCGTAGCGCTTCTGTCCGTCGCGGTCGTAATGCTTGATGATGAAGCCCTTCATCACGCTCTTCGGTATGGCAATACCTTCCTCGTCGTCCTGCAGTCCGGTGAAAATTTCGTAGGGGAAGCCGTCGAGCAAGCCGACGAAGGCCACCCATTTCTCCTTCTTGTTCTGGAAGCGTACGACATCGCACTCTAACACATCGGGACGGCGTTCCACGACGGCAGGAACAATGCCAGGCAGATTCTCTGCCTTCAGGAACTTCTGCTGCACGAGTGTAGCGAGGAGCCCCTCGCTCATGGCCTCATTGTCCTTGCGGGTATAGCGGATGTCGGTAAACACCTGCGCCAGTGTCTCTTTTTTGTTGATTTCGACAAAATGCTGATTCTCTGGCAGAGCCTCGCGAGCGGTGTAGCAGGCGTCGATGCGTTCGGGAGTGAAGGCTCCATAGGTCTCCTGATGCACGATGGCTTCGAGCGGCAGACGGTCCGTCTGGTCGGGCATTTCCGCAGGCCAGCCCACGGTAAGCGTTGCGACGGGGAACACCAGCTCCGGCAACTCCAGGGCAGCGATGATGGCCTGTGGCTGATAGATGGTGGTGCCGAGAAAACAGATGCCGAGGCCTTCCTCCTCTGCCAGACAGCAGAAGGTCTGGGTGAAGAGCAGGGCATCGGTGGCGGCATTGAGGAAGCTCAGCACATTGTCGTAGCCGGGGATGGCCTGGCGCTGCTGGCACCAGTCGGTCGTGCGGCGGAAGTCGGCACAGACGGTCAGCACGACGGGAGCCTGCGTCACCATCGGCTGGCAGAAGTGCGCAGGTGCCAGCAGTTCCTTCATGGCAGCCGAACGGGTCACAATGACGCTGTACAGCTGCAGGTTGCCCATAGTCTGGGTGCGCGTTGCTTCCTCTATTAATCGATTCAGCAGCTCGTCGCTGACGGGCTGCTGAGTGTATTTGCGGATGGTTCTTCTTTGCCAGATGTTCATAGTGCTTTTCCTATCAGTTTTCCTTCCAGTTCCTCGAGGTCGCGCCGCAACTCCTTCTCCACCTTCAGCCTGCCGTCTATTGTCTTGATGCCGTGCAGTACGGTGGCGTGGTCGCGGTTGCCGACGTAGATGCCTATCTTGCTTGCTGTGAGTTTCGTGTGCTTGTGAGCCAGATACATACTCATCTGGCGAACGGTGACGATGTTTGCCTTCCGGCTCTTGCCGAAGACATCTTCTTCCTTGACGTTGAAGTGCTCGCAGGTGCAGGTGATAATCTGGTCGATGGTGACATCCTTCTTCTCCACCTTGATGCGGCCTGCCAGGATGCGCTGGGCAAACTCTATGTCGATATCCTTGCCATAGACCACGGAGTATGCCAGGAGACTGTGTATGATGCCTTCCAGCTCGCGGACACTGGTCGTGACGCTATGCGATATGTGGTTCAGCACCTCGTCGGGGATGCTCAGGCCGTCGTGCTTGACAATGCTGTGCAGGATGCTGAGGCGCAACTGTTCCTCCGGCTTCTCCATCTCTGCCATCAGTCCGCTCTTGAAGCGGGTGACGAGTCTTTCCTCCATGCCCTGCAGCGATACGGGCGGTCGGTCGCAGGTCATGATAATCTGCTTGCCGTTCTGGCGCAGGTGGTTGAAGATATGGAAGAAGGCATTCTGCGTAGCCGTCAGGCCTGCCAGTTCCTGAATGTCATCCACGATGAGCATGTCGATGCTCTGGTAGAAGTGCATGAAGTCATTGAAGACGTTGTTCTTGCGGGCATCGGTGAACTGCACCATGAAGAGGTGTGCACTCAGGTAGAGGACACGTTTCTCGGGATGCAGCTCCTTGGTGCGCAGGCCGATGGCATTCACCAGGTGCGTCTTGCCCACACCGCTGGGACCGTAGATGAAGAGGGGGTTGAAGGCCTGCTGTTCGGGGTGCTCGGCAATGGCCTGACCCACGCTGCGCGGCAGCTTGTTGCTCGTGCCTTCGATGAAATTGCTGAAGCTCTGATGGACATTCAGCTGCGAGTCCAGGTCGGCTGCCAGCCCCACGGCCTGCTCAAGTTTGGGCGACTTGTTCGGCGCGAAGGTGCTTGGTGCCGTCTCGGGCACCAGGCTGTTGTCGCTCTCCTGATTGACGGTCACGTTGTCTGCCACCTCCACCTTGTATGAGAGTGTCACGTCCTCGCCGAAGAAGCGCCTGATGGTGACGTGGATGAGACGGCGGAAATGTTCTTCCAGATATTCGAAGAAGAACTGAGACGGTATGAACACCGTCAGCTCCTTCGTGGCAGCATCATACGACTTGAGCCTCATCGGGGAGAACCAAGTCTGGAACTGCTGGTCGCTCACGTTGCTGCGGAACATTTCCATGCAACGCTGCCAATATATCTGTACGTTCTCTGTCATTTTCCTGTTTTTCCTACACCTATATATAATATATAATGTGTATGTGGGGGGGGCGGACTTCCTCCGCTCATTTTCCGGCTTCGTTTTTGAAGCGAATTCGACTGCAAAGGTACTACAATTTCTGAAATCTACCAAACGAATCTGTAGGGCCGCGAAAGAGCTCAATAGCCTAACATCCTGTATTTCAACTTTCGTTGCAAGAGGGGTCTTTCTGTCTCATTTTCGCCTCTTGCAAAAATGCAATTCCCTGACTTTCAACGCACTTCGCTAGTGCCGCCTGCATGGGGTGCTTCCACTGGGCCAGTTCCTAACCTGCGCTATTTTATAGAGTTAATATTCCTGCGGCCGAGACGTTCCTTTCCTGGCACTATTTCATGAAAATCTAAATAGGAAGAAAGATGCATCATCTGCTTTCGTCTTACAATAAAATGCCTTGTCTTTTCGTTTTCAATATAGGAGACATTCATACAACTAAACATTTCTGCGTGCCTATGGAACAAACTCTACCCCTACCCTATTTTCAGCCCAGTACGACAGTCCTTGCCACGATACGGCAGTTTGCCCGCACATTCCGCCCGCAGTTCTTTACCATCGGGCATTGAACATCCTCACCATCCATCCCAAATGATTTCTCCATCCCTACTCTCTGCCAACTTCGCCAATCTCGAGGAAGAGATGAAGTGGTTCAACCGGAGCAGTGCCGACTGGCTCCACATCGATGTCATGGACGGTGTGTTCGTGCCCAACATCTCATTCGGTTTTCCCGTGCTCCGGCATGTGGCGCGCATCTGCCAGAAGCCTCTCGACGTCCACCTGATGATTGTTCAGCCCGAGAAATTCGTGGGCGAGGTGAAAGCCCTCGGTGCCTACCTGATGAACGTCCACTACGAGGCATGTCCGCATCTGCACCGCGTGGTCGGACAGATTCATGAGGCCGGCATGAAGGCTGGCGTGACGCTCAATCCCGCCACCCCCGTCTCCGTCCTCGAGGACATTGCTGGCGATGTGGATTTGGTGCTCTTGATGAGTGTCAATCCTGGCTTTGGCGGACAGAAGTTCATCCCGCACACGCTGCAGAAAGTTGCCGAGCTGCGCCGGCTGCTCGACCGTACGGGCAGCAAGGCCCTCATCGAAGTCGATGGCGGTGTGAACCTCGAGACCGGCCGCCAGCTGAAGGCAGCCGGAGCCGATGTCCTGGTGGCGGGCAGCTACATATTCTCCGCCCCCGACCCCGCCCGGGCCTGCGAGATGCTGTCTGCGCTCTAAGGAACCTACTTCTTCTTGGCCGTTGCCTGAGGCTTTGTCGTCTGGGGCTTAGTTGTTGCCTTAGTCTTTGCTGTTGTCTTCGCTTTGGACGCTGCCGGTGTCTGAGCGGCGGCGGGAGTTGTCGTGGCTGGCGTGTAGTACTTGAGAGCCTCGGGCATCCTTTGCTTGAGAGCCGCTATGCGTTTCTCGTCGGAGGGATGGTCGCTGAAGATTTCGCTTTTCTGGCTGCCGCCAAGCTGGCTCATGCGTTGCCAGAAGGGGATAGCCACCTGCGGGTCGTAGCCCGCCATTGCTGCGAAGATGAGGCCGAGGTGGTCTGCCTCCGTCTCGTTGTCGCGCGAGTATTTGAGGTTGGCGAAGTTGAAGCCTGCCTGTGCCAGGGCATCTACCATGGCTGCCGTTTCGTTGTTCACGCCCTTGGCCTGTGCCACCCGCGAGAGCAGGGTGCCGCCTATCTGGGCTGCGTACTGCTGACGCATCTGCTTGGAGAGCTGTTCGGCCGAGTGTTTTGCCACGGTATGGGCTATCTCATGTCCGAGCACGATGGCCAGGCTGGCTTCGTCCTGGGTGACGGGGAGCATCCCCTCATAGACGACGATTTTGCCTCCGGGCATGCAGAATGCGTTGACCTGGTTGCTGGCCACGAGGTTGAATTCCCACTGAAAGTTCCGCACCTCGTCGGCATAGCCGTTGTTGCGCAGGTATGTCTCTACGGCCGTTGCCAGCCGCCCGCCCACGCGCTTCACGAGGGCGATGTCTGCCTGATTGGAAGAGACCTTGGATGTCTTCATGTACTCCTGGTACTGCTGCGTGCTGAGGCTCAAGATTTCTGCATCGCTGACGAGCAGGTGCGTCTTGCGTCCCGTGATGGGCACGGTGTTGGAGGTGCCGCATCCGGCTGCAAGCAGGGCGAGGGCGGCAATGAATAGGGTTTTGATTGTTTTCATTTGGCTTATTTTTATTTGTGCTTTCTTTTTTTCGCGGGGCAGATAATGCTATTTTTCTGCAAAAGTACAACAATTTGGGGATTTTTACGTACATTTGCACCAATATTTCCTTCTGTTATGATTGTCCAGCACCCTTTTCTCTGGTGCGCTGTCCTTCTGGCAGCCGGAATCGCCACCGGGTTCAGTTTTCCTCTCCCCTGCTACCTGCCCTTGCTTGCCGCTTCCGTCGTGGCCTGCACCCTGCTGCGCAGGGGGCGTCACCTGCATGATGTCCTGACGCTCCTCGTCTGGTTTCTGCTGGGATGCAGCAGGGCGGCACTCTGCCCTGTTTCAGAGGCAAGGGCCGAGTGGCAGCAGACTGCCGGAGAGAAGGCGAAGGCTGTTCGCGAGAGGCTGACCGTGCGGCTCCAGGCGGCCGGCATTTCGCCCCGCACGCTTGCCCTGTGCTCTGCGTTGACCATAGGCCGGAAGGACGGACTGGAGCACCGGACGCGACGGGCATACAGTCAGGTGGGGGTTGCCCATCTGCTGGCCCTGAGCGGCATGCACCTGGGCATCATCTACGGTTTCCTCTACTTTCTGTTCGTTCGCAGCGTGCAGCATACCCGCATGCGATGGTTCTCGCTGCCCGTCATCCTGCTTTGTCTATGGGGCTATACGTGGATTGCTGGGATGCCCGTCTCGCTGCTGAGGGCTGCCACGATGCTCTCCATCCTGACCGTCTCCCTGCTGATGCAGCACAACACCGACCCTCTGCATCCGCTGGCCTTGAGTGCTGTCATCATTCTGCTCATTGCTCCCGCCGACCTGCTGAGCATCAGCTTCCAACTCTCCTTTGCCGCTGTCTTCTTTCTCCTGGCACTGTGGACACCGATGAGGGACAGATTTCCTCGCCTGCCCTGGGCCGTGAGGGTGCTGGCGGTGTCGTGCATTGCCTCTTTGGGCACTATGCCGCTCACGCTCCACTACTTCCATCAGCTTCCGCTGCTCGGCCCGCTGCTGAGCCTGTTGCTGATTCCGCTGACGACCCTCATCATCTACCTGACGCTGGCAGCCATGCTACTGCCCGTAGCTCCGACTGGGTGGCTGCTGGACCATGCAGTGGCGCTGCAGCAGGGCATTATCGACCTGGCGGCCGGCATCCCGGGCGGGACGCTGACGGGCATACACCTCGACGCGCCGATGGTGGTGCTGATTTACGGGGCGCTGGTCATCGCCATCGTGCGGACCAGAAGCTCGAAACTGTTGTCGGACACGGGAGGGAACATCACCTGGCAATAATCTTCCTGACAATGGATGCACCGTTGCGCAGGATGATATGGGCGATGACGGGCTGTCCGACAGGCAGTGCATAGCCTATCCGCTGGCCTTTCATGTCGTAGTAATAGACGCCCGCAATGTCGCTGGAGAGGGAGAAGCCCTCTGCATCATTCTCCTCCCAGGCGGGAGCGGGCTCTGGTGCTGCGTCTATCCCCGTGGCGATGGCTGTCGAGGTGGTCAGCTCGAGCAGGGATTCGCAGAGCGAGGTCTTGGGCGTGAGGTAGTAGTTGTCGAGCAAATCCAGGCGCGCGGCCTTGCTGGTGGCCACGGTGGAGATTTGTCCGTTCGCGTCGAGACCCAGCGCCTTGTTGTTTTCCCGGATGGAGAAGTAGCCGCCTGTCATGCTGATGGACAGCTTCTTGGGCACATCGGACAGCCCGGGATTCGTCCCGATGGTCAGGAAATAGTCCGTACCGAGGTTGTAGATGCAGTAGGTCCTCTCGTCGTCGTGGCGCAGGATAATCCAGTGGTTGGCCGGTTCCGTGACGTCGGCCTCTGCCCGTGGGATGCTGACGAGCTGGCGGTCGCGCACGGCCAGGATGCCGTCGTCGTTGCCTATCTGGTAGGCGCGGAAGGAGCAGATGTGCTCCAGCTTGAGGGTGTTGCCGTAGCGCAGCATCGTGTTCTTTCCAGCCATCTCGAGCAGGGCCTTGCGCATCTCCGTATAGGTGTAATTGGTGGCTGTCAGGGCGCGGATGTGCTCCAGGGCTTCTGCCGTAAAGCCTTCGAAGCGGTTGGCCTTGGCCAGCAGTTCCTCGACGAAAGGCTTTAGCTTGGCCAGGCTGGCACGGCTCTTGACAAGGGTTGTCATCGCGGCCTTCGAGTCGTCCTGATAAGCCTTTTGGAGGGTGGCGACGAGCGAGTCGAGGTTGATGCGCTCCACACAGCTGTGGTCATCTACCAGGGGCAGCGTGTTGGCCGAGTCCTTGGGCTGTCCGTAGCCTCCGGCCTGCATGTAGAAGGCGCGGGGCACGTCGCTGGCCAGGCCGTGACCGTAGTCCATGCGGCGGTGCCGGGTGGTAATCTCTCCGCTGTTGATGAAGCTCTGGTAGTCGGTCTGCGAGAAGCTTGCCTTGTTGACGAAGTACCACTTGCCGCTGCCCACGGAGCGCTGGTAGTTGTTGCGGTAGTAGGCGCGGCGGAACAGTTCGCCGCCCGAGTCTGCCCAGTTCTCGATGAAGGAGTACCACGAGTTCCAGTAGTGCGACTCTCCGCTGTGGCGGATGGTGGCCATGTAGTGCCACTCGGGGTCGTCCAGGGTCTTGTACCAGGCAGACAGCAGCGAGCATGGATAGCGGATGATGCTGTCGCCGCCCTGCTGGTCCTTGAGCGTGATGGAGCGCTCCTCGGGGCGTGCACAGGTCAGGAACTGCACCCACTGGCCGGGTTCCCACTTGGCGTGGGAAATCATGGCCTGGCAGCCTGTGCCCTCGTTGCCAAAGCGGTTGATGGTGACGCCGTCGCCCCATGCCAGGGCTCCTGCGCGCAGGTAAGAGGCGAGGTCGGGCGTGAGGTCGGTATCGCCGTTGTCCCAAATGGAGAAGAGGGCCTGATACCAGTAGGACGACGGGATGGTGTCTGTGTATTGGCCATTCTCGTTCTGGACGGTCTGGCCCGCACACTGTATGCCCATGTAGCCGCCCGTGATGCCGAGCGTCATCAGGTATGTATTGATGGTGGCCCACTGCTTGGGCATGAGCACCTCCTGGTAGCACCATTCGTACGACTCGTTCTGCGGTGCACCGGCGGCTGTGGAGTGGCCGAACCAGAGGTGCGTGGCCGGAGTGGGGAAGCCGCGCAGGTGGGCATCGATGACGGGCTGGCTGCCGGAACGCTCGAAGTCGAGCTCGGTGAGGCGCGAAATGCGGCTGTAGCCTTCGGGAGCCTGAATCTCCACGCGGTACCAGGTGTCGGCGGGGAAGCTCATCTCGGGGATAATCTGCAGGCTGGCGGACTGTCCCCGCGTGCAGCTCTGCGTGACGCTATGTTCGAGGAGCACTTCGTCCGTCTCGCAGTTCTTGACGCGGACGTTGAGCGTGATATCGCCCGTCACTTTCGATGTCAGCAAGGCCGAGCCAGAGACGGTGGCACGCGGAATGCGCAGACAATAGACGAGCGTGATGCGGTCGTCGGTCTCGAAGGTGGTGTAGCTCTCCGTCTTGCGAAAGCCCGCATAGCGTCCCTCGATTTCGCGGTAGTGGCAGTTGCCATAGATGATGTCGGTGGCATGCAGCTGCAGGATTCCCGCCAGAAGCAGGACCAGTGATAGGATGCGTTTTTTCATATTCATATAGTCTTTAAGGTTCATTTCAACCCGTAAAGTTACGCTTTTATGCGAAAACGGCATCGCATTTTGCCGGAAAACTTTCCTTTCAGACGATGATTTGCCTGTTTCCCGCTCCGGGAACATGCAGCACAAACCCAGAAGGAGTGACGGAGTGTTCTTTCGCCCCTTCCTTGTGGCTGCGTTTCTACGCGAGGTTAACAACTCCTGCGAAACTTGATTATTTCCTATTTTCATGACGTGAAAATAAATTTTCAAAGCATGAAAATATTATTTTCAAATCGTGATTTATTATTTTCACGTCATGAAAATACACTTGCCAGCCAGCCGTTTTCCCTTATCCCTCCAAACTTTTTGCCTTTTTCCCTTTGCACATATTATATAATTCGCTAAGTTTGCAAAGCAGAATTGTATTATGAAGGCAAGAGAGAAGGAATTAATCCAGAAGTTAAAAGAGACCAGCCAAGAGGTTGTCCCTGCAGGCGGACAGGTCTGGCTCTACGGTTCCCGTGCGCGAAACGATGCGCATGAAGGCTCGGACTGGGACATGTTGATTTTGCCAAACAAGCCAAAACTTGTAGCAAGCGACTACGGCATCGCCTATCCGTTCCGCGAATTGGGTTGGGAGATTGGCGAGGAAATCAATCCGACACCATACGCCAAACAGCAATGGAACTCCTAGACATATCTTCCCTTCTATAAAATGGCAAAAGGTCAAATGGCAAATTGCCTCGCGGCATCAACATCATCCGCTACTCAGACGGCACAACAAACACAACAAAGAAGGTGTTGGTGAAATGAAATAATGAGAATCTGAGAGAATAAGAAAATAAGGAAGGCGGCAGTCACTCCGAAAGCGAGTGGCTGCCGCCTGTTCTTCCCCTGTTCTTCCATTGCTCTTGCTGCCTTTCCTCAACTTTCTGTCTGGAAATTTGGAGGCTAACGATATTTGTCGTATCTTTGCAGTGCAACTAAACAACTAAATAACCCAAAAAACAAATAACCAGACTATGAACACGAAGCTAAACGACATCGTGGGCCGCTTTGCCTACGAAGGGACCATCAGCGAGATAAAGCCGCTGGGCGAAGGACTCATCAACGACACCTACAAAGTGAAGACAACCGAGCAGGACAAGCCCGACTATGTGCTGCAACGCGTCAACACGGCAGTATTCCCCGACGTGGATATGGTGATGCGCAACATCGATGCTGTCACCACGCACATCCGAAAGAAACTTGCAGAGCAAGGTACGCCCGACATCGACCGCCGTGTGCTGCGCTTCATCCCGGCAAAGGAGGATGGTAAGCTCTACACCATCATGGAGGATGGGACATACTGGCGCATGATGGTCTTCATCGACAATGCCGTTACGAAGCAAGCCGTCAACCCCGAAAGCAGCCGTGCCGCCGGCAAGGCCTTCGGTAACTTCCAGGCTATGCTGGCCGACATCCCCGTCCAGCTGGGCGAGACCATCAAGGACTTCCACAACATGGAGTTCCGACTGGAGCAGCTGCGCGACGTGGTGAAGCGCAATCCGGCAGGCCGCGTGAAGGAGGAGCGCGTGCAGAACATGCTGGCCGAGATAGAGAAGCGTGCCGACGAGATGTGTAAGGCCGAGCGTATGGGACGCGAGGGAACACTGCCGAAGCGCGTCTGCCACTGCGACACGAAGGTCAACAATATGATGTTCGACAAGCAGGACAACGTGCTCTGCGTCATCGACCTCGACACCGTGATGCCCAACTTCATCTTCTCCGACTACGGCGACTTCCTGCGTACTGGCGCAAATGAGGTTGCCGAGGACTGTCCCGAGATGGACAAGGTGCAGTTCCGCATGGACATCTTCAAGGCATTCACAGAGGGCTACCTGGAGAGTGCACGCAGCTTCCTGCTGCCCGTCGAGATAGAGAACCTGCCATACGCCACTGCCCTCTTCCCCTACATGCAGTGTGTGCGCTTCCTTTGGGACTACCTCAGCGGCGACAAATACTGGAAATGCCAGTACCCCGACCACAACTTCGTGCGCGCCAACAACCAGTTGCACCTACTGCTGAGCATCGAACACCACTATCCCGAAATGCAGGCCTTCATCGACGGCTGCCTGAGATAAGGAGACACTCTGATAAGCCATGGGCATGAAAGGTCTTTTTATTGGTCTGCTTGCCTTCGTAGGCTTGCAGGCCGGTGCGCAGGACTTGGCGCACTACAAAAGGATAGTAAAGGAACTGAGTTCGGCCAAGTATCAGGGGCGCGGCTATGCAAAAGGCGGTGCCAACAAGGCGGGACGGTTCCTCGAAAAAGAATATCGGAAGGCTGGGGTGGACGAAGTGACACTCCAGCCCTTCACCCTCGACATCCAGACCTTTGCCGGCGAAATGAAGATGGAGACCCTCTCTAACCCTCCTCTAAAGGAAGAGGGTCAAGAAGCCTCCCATTTAAGGGGAGGTTTGGAGGGGTCTTGGAAGAAGTTGCAGCCCGGCATCGACTTCTCGATGCGAGAATACTCACCAGGCGTAAAGGGCGAGTTCCCTGTCTATCATGTCGATACGCTCCACTTTGATGCCGACCGTATGTTCGCCGACCTGCAGAAGCCGGAATACGCGAATTGTCTGGTGGCTTGCGAGTTCTGGTTCACCTACAAGCACCGCGACGTCTTCTCGCGTCTGCAAAAAGAGGGCGAATGCCCCAATGCCGGACTCATCTACACGTGGGAGTCGCCGATAAAGTTCTTCAAGGCATACGGCCATCGCGTCGTCGATAAGCCCATCGTATGGGTAACGCCAGAAGCCATCGAGGGCGTGGAGCGCGTACGCCTCAACGTCGATGCAAAGTTCCTGAAGGACTATGGGTGCTTCAACGTCATCGCAAAAATTGAGGGACAGCAGCATGACAGCTGCTTCGTCTTCACCGCCCATTATGACCATCTGGGCAACCTGGGCAGGAAAGTCTTCTATGCCGGTGCCAACGACAATGCATCGGGCACAGCAGCCATCGTCACGCTGGCCGCCTACTATGCCAAACACCGCCCCAAGTACGACATGTACTTCCTCTCCTTCTCCGGCGAGGATGCCAACCTGCGCGGTTCAACCTATTTCGTAGAGCATCCCACCGTTCCGCTCTCGCAAATCAAGTACCTCTGCAACATCGACATGATTGGCGACAACAATCCGGTGCAGTACTGCGAGGTGAGCGACGAGGGCATGAGGGGCTTCCCGCTCTTCGAAAGGATTAATGCGGAGAAACAATACTTCCAATCCCTGAATCGCGGCAACCTGGCAGCCAACAGCGACCACTATGTCTTTGCCGTACGCCACGTGCCGTGCATCTTCCTCGAAAACGAGAAGGGCGATGCCTTCCAGTACTACCACACCATCTTCGATGACTGGGAGCACGCTGTCACCGCCAGCTACGAACCGGTCTTCCGTCTTGTCCGCGACTTCGTGGAACAATACGAATAATGGGTAACCGACCGAAGGGTCATTCCGCGTGATAAACGATGGGGGTGGCTCTGGTGATGCTTGTCGCGGTGAAGTAGCCCAGGCATCCACCCGTGATGTTGCCCTTGGGATTGGCTCCGCCTCGCTGGCCTGCTGAGAGCGTCTTAAAATACTCGAAGGTGGCGCGGTCGATGGTCATGAGTGAGAGTGACACGATATCACCATCGTAGAGCAGACGTTTGCGGTCTTCCTCCTCGTCTTTCTCGGCATTGTTTTCCGTCATGCAGATGATGTCGTGGATGATGAGGCCGGGGATGGAGCCTCGGTTGTCGAACACGCCCCATCGGTATGCTTCTGAGGTGTCGGTATGCTCCAGGAGCCAGGGGTTGGTGGTCTCTCTGTCCATGCGGTACCAGTAGTAGTTCAGCTGGTCGGGTTGCGGGTCGGTGGCTTCGAAGATGAAGAAGAGCATGCGGTCGCCCATGAAATCAAGCCACTTGAACTGCGTGGCTTTGATGTCGGCAGGTGGCGGCATGGTGGATGTGGCTTCGTAGTGATTGCCCTCGAAGTCTGCCGTCATCCTGTAGGTCTTGCCCGTCTGCCCTTTCATGCCCGATGGGGAGATGTAGCAGCCTGTCGCGGGGTCGTAGAGCAACTTTTCCGTTGCCCCGTCGGCCTCGATGCAGACCTCGGCGCCAGGCAGCCCCCTGCCCTTCACGGGGTCGTCCATGTTGCGGGTGCGGGTGATGAGTACAGAGACGCCTTCGTTGGTGACACGCCCCTCAATCATAATCAGCGGTTCCACCTCGCGGTAGTCCATTTCTATCTCTTTCTTGCATGCCGTAAGGCTGGCAATCACAGCCAGCATCAGATATATCAGCTTCCTGGGATGTAGCGAATTAACTTCCATCTTTTCAATTTTTCACCTTTTCATTTTTTACCTTCTACTCAGTATTTCAGCATAAACGAGACGGAGGGCAGGATGCCGTAGATGGAGGTCTGCTCTGCCTTCGTGCCCGTCGATTTGTCCGTATCATTCACGAACGAGATGGTGAAGGGATTGTAGCGGTTGTAGGCATTATAGACTCCGAACGTCCAGATTCGCGTGAGTTTCTTCCTCTTGCCTATGCGCTTGGTGTGCGAGGCGCTGAGGTCCAGCCGGTGGTAGGCGGGAGCTCTGTAGCCGTTGCGCTCGGCATAGTAGTAATATGTGGTGCCGTCTATCTCGTACTTCGCGCTTGGTGCCGACATAGCCTGTCCCGTGGTGTAGCGCCAGGTGGCAGTCAGGTCCCAGTGCTTCGTCAGCCGGAACATGGAGACGATGTTCAGGTCGTGCCTCCGGTCGTTGGGCGCCGTGTACCACTTGCCTTCGTTGATGCCCGGAATCTTGTTCTCCACCCACGACAGGGTATATGAAAGCCAGCCCGTCAACCTGCCCTTGTTCTTGTGGGCACAGAGCTCCAGTCCGTAGGCACGTCCGCGTCCGCCCAGCACGATGCGTTCTATCTCAATCTCGGAGTAGAATGATTTGCCGTCGCGGTAGTCGTAGGTATTGTTAATGTGCTTATAGTAGGCCTCTGCGGAGAAATCGTAGGCTCCGTCGCGCACCATACCCATCCAGCCGAGTGCCACCTGGTCGGCAATCTCGGGCTTCAGAATGTTGCTGGTCATGGTGTAGCGGTCGAGTGGCATCGACTGTGTGGTGCCGCGAATGGCGTGAATGTCCTGTGTGGTGCGGCTGTAGCCCAGCTTCAACGAATGCTTCGCTCCCAGCTTCAGCTTCACGCTGAGGCGGGGTTCGGGGTTGATGTAGGTCTTCACGAACTCACCACTGCCTGGGTTATGTATGGATGTGATGTCGCCGTTCTCGTCGAGCTGATAGTAGGGCACTCCGCCCAGAACGCTGAACAGCCGCAGACGCACGCCGGAAGAGATGTCGAGTAGCTTCCCCACGTGCCAGTCGTCGTTCGCCCAGAAGGCGTTTGTCCAAGCCTTGCGCCGTTCGCGTTGGTGCAGCAGGTTGATGTTCCATTCTGCCGACTGCAAACTTGTCAGAGTCGATTCCAGTCCCATGTTCAGCTGGTGGGAGCCCAGCGTCAGGTGGTCTTCGCGATGGAGCGTAAGGTGGCGTATGAAGCCCACCATGTTGTAGTGGGTGTTCATCATGTCGATGCTAGCATCGCTGCCGTAGTTGCTGTAGGTGAAACGTGTGGTGGCGTAGTAGCGGTCGCTGACCGAATGGAACCAGTTCAGCCCAACGGCGGTGTTGTCCCATTTGAGGGTCATCAGGTCTTCCATTCCCATATTGTCGCGGCTGTAGAAGGCGGTGGCGGCCAAGCGGTGCTTGTTGTTCAGCTTATAGTCCAGCCGCAGGTTCAGGTCGTAGAAGTTCAGCGTGTTGTTCCTGAAGTCCTTCATCGCCTTCATGAGCAAATCCACGTAGGAGCGGCGTGCGGAGACGAAGAACGAAGCGCGGTCTCGCAGGATAGGCCCTTCCACCATCGCCTTGGCTGCCAACAGTCCGATGGAGCCGCTCGCATGGTACTCCTGCATGTTGCCCGGACGAGTGCTGATATCGAACACCGATGAAGTGGCACCGCCCAGCTGCGCCGGCATCATGCCCTTGTAGAGCGAGGCATTGATGAGGGCGTCGTCGTTGAAGGCGGAGAAGATGCCCATCAGGTGGCCGGAGTTGTAGATAGAGGCTCCGTCGAGCAGGATGAGGTTCTGCGAAGCCGTGCCCCCTCGCACCTGGTAGCCGCCCGATGTCTCGCCCTCGCTCTTCACGCCCGGCAGCAGCTGGAGGCTCTTGATGATGTCCCTCTCCCCAAACAGGACCGGCATCTTCGTCAGCATCGAAATCTCTATCTTCTCCACGCCCATCTGCACCGTGTTCATCCGCTTCTGTGCTGAATGCGCACTGATAATCACCTCCTGCAGCGAGTCCTCTAACTCCTCTTCCTGAATCTGCGCCATGCTTGTCAAGGCGACTGTAGCAGCAAGGAGTGAACAGATGTGCCTAATGTGTCTGGGAACCATACGCAATGTTTCTTTATTTATTTCTCACAGAATTCATTTCATGCTTTTGAGAATCACGGTGCAAAGGTAATATTTTTTTATGATGTTCAGAGGATTTTTTACTTGCAGGGGCAAAAAAATCTTCTTTTCAGGATGAACTATGCAGAAGAAGTTGTATTTTTGCAGCAGAATATGGAGAAATCCTCATAAATAGGAACAGAATGAAATACGTCAGTTGGAACGTCAATGGCCTGCGAGCCGTTGTAGGGAAGAACTTTCTGGAGGCATTCACAGAGTTTGATGCAGACTTCTTCTGCCTGCAGGAAACAAAGATGCAGGCCGGACAGCTCGACCTGAACATCCCGGGATATACCTCCTATTGGAACTATGCCGAGAAGAAAGGCTACTCAGGCACCGCCATCTTCACCCGCCACACACCCGTCGCCGTAACATACGGCATGGGCATCATGGAACACGATCACGAGGGACGCGTCATTACTCTCGAAATGCAGGATCACTTCCTTGTCTGCGTCTATACGCCCAACAGCCAGGACGGGTTGCGCCGACTCGGCTATAGAATGCAATGGGAAGATGCTTTCCGAAGCTATCTGCTTGCGCTCGACAGCAGGAAACCTGTCATCGTCTGCGGCGACATGAACGTGGCACACAAAGAAATCGACCTGAAAAATCCCCAGACAAACCACCAGAATGCCGGTTTCACCGACGAGGAACGGGAGAAGATGACCACTCTGCTGTCCAGCGGATTCACCGACACGTTCCGCTACCTTTATCCCGATGCTACGGGGCGCTACAGCTGGTGGAGCTACCGCTTCCATGCAAGGGAGAAAAACGTGGGCTGGCGCATCGACTACTTTCTCGTGTCAAATCGCCTCACTTCACGTGTGAAGTCGGCCGAGATATGCAGTGATGTTTTTGGCAGCGACCATTGTCCCGTAGTTCTGGAGCTCGAATAATATACGTCGCGTGGAAAAAGGTAAGCACTGGGGAACAGCAAAAGGCGGCATCATCTGCTGCGGCATTGTTGCAGCAGGATTGCTGTTGCAATTCATGACAGGGCCTGTCCGCTGGGACAGCATGGCATGGCCTGCCAACATTGTGGTGCTGACCGTACTGCTCTTCTGCATCGTACTGATGCATACGTTTCGCAGACGCATCGGCTTCTTCCGCTGGATGGCAACCCTGCAGGCAGGCATACCTGCGATGGTGGCATGCGTCATGATAACGATGCTACTGGGCGTAACACGGCAGGTGCCCGACGGGCATGTGCCAACAGACCCTTTCGGCATCACCGACATGCTCTCGTTCTGGCCATTCGTGCTCCTCTATGTGTGGCTTACGGTGCTGATTGGTATGGTTTGCATGACCAGATTGAGTTATCCCACATGGCGCAACATTCCCTTCCTGCTCAACCATCTGGGCATCTTCATTGCCCTTGTGGCTGGCACGCTCGGCAATGCCGACATGCAGCGTCTGCGCATGATTGCACAGGAAGGCAAGACCGAGTGGCGGGCTATCGATACTCGCCACAGGGTGCATGAGCTGCCGATAGCCATCGAACTCCACGACTTCACCATTGAGGAATCTCCACAGCTCACGTTCCTCTCCGACGTGACGGTCTATACCAAGAGCGGCATCGCAATACGCGACACCATTCGTGTCAACAAGCCCCTCTCCGTCCACGGCTGGAAGATATACCAGTACAGCTACGACGAGACGCAGGGCAGCCAAAGCGACATCAGCGTGTTCGAACTGGTGCGCGACCCCTGGCTGCCCTTCGTCTATCTCGGCATCTTCATGATGCTGGCAGGAGCAGTCTGCCTACTTCTGCTCAATCCTATCCGCCCAAAGTCTCCTTCGGCGACGTGTGCAATGTCAGCAGCGTGATTTCGGGTGTTGCGCCAAGGCGCCAAGGCAGAATGCCTCCCAGGCCTATGTTGACATAGAGATGCTGACCAGACTCAGTATAGAGCCCGTCACATTCGGGATAAATCCACTTGGACGGAGTGAAACCAAAGATGCGCATCTGCATGGCATGAGTGTGTCCGCTGAGTGTCAACGGAATATGAGTCTGGGGGAGCATTTCCTTGCGCCACTGAGAAGGATCGTGAGTGAGCAAGATGCTGAATGTACGTTCGCTGTCGATACCAGCAATTGTCCTCGCCAGGTCACCACGCTGCACCACCGGATGTGCGCCCAAGCTTTGGTTCTCGCATCCGAGGATGGCGATTGAATCGTTTCCGCGACGTATAACCGCCGACTCGTTGAGCAAAACCGTCCAGCCCAACTCCTCACGCTCCGTGCGCACCAGTCCCGCTATTGCCTCGTTCCGCTCTTTCAGACTGAGAGAGCGATTATAAGGCAGATAATCGTGATTACCCAAAACGGCATAGACTTGGTTGTCATCCTTGGCATGAAGATTTTGGAGAATGGGCACAAAAGGATTTAGTTCATCGGCACTCATTGACACCAAGTCGCCAGTGAAACAGATGATATCTGGTTCCAGGGCATTGATTTCCTCAATCCGAGCAAGCAACAGTTGTTCGTGCCCCACCCATCCGTCGAGATGCAAGTCGGATATATGAACTATGCGCAGGCCGTCAAAAGAACGAGGGAGATTGTCGAAGGTTAGGCTGACCTCCTTCACCTCGCGACAATAATACGCATAGATATTGCCAACGAACGACAAGACTATCCCCAGGGCAACCAGCCCCAATGCCGCCAGGCCGAAAGGACGATAACTGACACGCAAAGGAGCAATAAGGCTCATCAGCTTCGCAAGAAGATAAATGATGTGTGGCAGCAGTGCAAGCACTACACCAAAAATGGCTATTGCGATAATCAGGAATCTCATACCGCCTAACTCTATTTCCCAAAACTTCTGGATGCAAAGGGCAACGCCATTCGCAAAGCCAGATGCCAGTATTCCCAGTTGTGGGTTCCGTTGCGGACGCGCAGTTCATCGTGGATGTGGGCAGAGCGCATCAGTTGATGCATACGGACACTTTGGTCGAAGAGGAAGTCATCGTCGCCGCAGTCGAAGAACCACTTGACGGTGCGCAGCTTCTCCTTCGTGGCATCATCGGCCTGCTCCACGAAGCGCAGGGCACTATGCTCCTTCACTGCCTCGCAGACGTAGTAGCGCTTGTCTTTCTCTCCGCCAGGACCGACGTTATTGTTCTCGTTGTCGAGCCAGGGGCTCATAGCATAGCAGGATGAGAACATGTCGGGATGCCTCTGACAATAGACAGTACTACCGCCACCGCCCATAGAGAGCCCCATCACGGCTCGATACTCCTTGTCGCCTGCAACACGGTACTTTTTCTCAATCGTCGGCAGGAACTCCTGAAAGAAGAAATCCTCGTAGCTCCAGCCGGGCATATTGAAATAGCCGTTCCAGGTGTTGTGCGTGTCGGGGCCGCCAGCATTAGGCATAACGATGACAACAGGCACACATTCGCCCGAACCTATGAGTTCATCGACAACAATCTGCATCTGCCCTCTGTCGCGCCAGGCACGATAGTCGTCGCTCAGGCCGTGAAGGAGATAGATAACAGGATAGCGTTGGCTCTCGTTCTTGCCAAAGCCGTCGGGCAGATAGACATTGTACGTCACATCGGAAGAGAGGATTTGGCTCTTTACGGTGTCAGTCACGATACGCCCAGCCGAAACAGGCAGGTTGAGCAAAAGTAGCAGGATTGCAAGCACATGGTTTTTCATATTCGCATGTATAAAGTGAAACATCTTTTTCGGAAACAAAACGAAGGGCAATACTATTTTGACTGCTCGGAGGTCTCAGCCTGTTTCTCCTCATGTGATAGAGGGAGTACGGCATCCTCTGTAGTTGTCGAACCGGAGAAATTATAGTCAAAAGTCGCGGTGTCTGGTTGATGATAGGTATAGTTGGAGCCCGTCCAAAGTCGCGGATTGAGGCCCTTCGCCGGTGGAAACTTGGTGCGATATTTGCAAAAGTTCTCATCGGACAGCACTTGCTGAATGAATTCGCCAAAGATGGGGAGTGCCGTTCTGCTGCCCTGGCCAAGCTGTCCTGTGCGGAAATGTATGCTTGGATATTCTCCGCCCACCCAGGCTCCACCTACAAGTCCAGGCGTAACACCCACGAACCAGGCATCGGCATGATTGTTGCTGGTGCCCGTCTTGCCACCAAACTCGGTATCAGCATAGAAAGGACGGATATAATGCCACAAGCCACCGGAAGTGCCTGAGAGTCCGCCCACCAGCATCCTCTGCATGAGATATGCGGAACGATAGGAAATAGCCTTCTTCTCCTGCTTACGGGCCTGATAAATGAGATTACCGTCGCGGTCTTCGATGCGCTCCACCAAGAGTGGCATGTTGTAACGTCCGTCGTTGGCAACTGTGCAATAGCTGTTGACCAGCTCCAACAGATTGACATCACTGCTTCCGAGCACCATCGAGCGGGTTTCCTGCAACTTTGTCTTGACGCCCATCGCGTATGCAGTCTTGGCTATATTATGCACACCACACTCCATCCCCACACGCACGGCTACAGAGTTGAGGCTCATGGCAAAAGCACTCTTCAACGATACCTCTTCGTCCGTGAACACGCCATTGGCATTGTGCGGAGCCCATATCTTGGGTTTGCCTGCCACGGTATCGACGAAGGCGATATAGGAGTCCGGACGATGGTCAATGAGATTGAATCCCTGAGCCATGGCTTCTGTATAGACAAAGAGTTTGAAGGTGGAGCCTGGCTGGTGCAGGGCACGCACATTATCAACCTGCCAGGAACGGAAGTCGATATCGCCCACCCAGGCACGGACGAAGCGAGTGTCGGGTTCGATAGCCACAAACCCGGCATGCATGAAACGCAGCATGTAGCGGACAGAATCGATGGTGCTCATCTCTTGCCTCACGGGGCCGTCGTAGCTGAAAAGGCGTACCAGACGTGGCTGCTTGAGATAGTAGTCGATGGAGTCGGCATTGCCATTGAATTTCGTGTCCAAGTATTTGCCATACGGTGAGCGGCGAGCAATGTCCTCTGCAAAACCTTGTATCTCCTGATGCCGAGTATTTCTCCAGGGATTGCTATGCCCCCAGTGCTCGTTGAAACGTTCCTGTATAGCCTGCATCTGCTTTCTGACAGCTGCCTCGGCGTATGCTTGCATTCGGGAATCTATTGCGGTGTAGATACGCAAGCCATCGGCATCGAGGTCGAGTTTGTTGATGGCATCATAGCCCGGGACAAGCCCTTCCGTGCAGAGTTGCTCGATATACCCCTTGAGTGCATCGCGGATGTAGGGAGCCATGCCGTCCTGACAGCTCTCACTGATTCGTGTCCCCATGACGACAGGCAATGCCTGCAAGGAATCCAGTTGGAATTGTGTTGCCTCACGGCCGTTGAGGATTATGTGATGATGGTCATAAACGAGTTGCAGAACTGTATTGCGTCGCTGCCTGCTACTGATAGGGTTGAGACGTGGGTTGTAGTGGCTGGTCGCTTTGAGCAAGCCGACAAGGGTTGCAGCCTGCTCATAATTGAGCGCATCGGGGGTTGTTCCGAAATAAGTTCGCGCTGCCGTCTTGATGCCATATGCATTGCTGCCGAAATCGACAGTGTTGAGATACATGGTCAGTATCTCCTCCTTCGAGAACACCCACTCGATCTTCATTGCCACAATCCATTCCTTGGCCTTCATGACCAGAATCTTGATACCAGGCAGACGTCCAAGCAAACCTGTGGAGTACTGTGTGCGGACGCGAAACAGATTCTTAGCCAACTGCTGGGTGATAGTGCTGGCACCTCGGGCACGTCCCTGCAATATATCCTTGCCAGCCGAGAAGAGTCCGACCACATCGATGCCATGATGCTGATAGAATCGTTCGTCCTCGGTATCAATGAGGGTGCAAATCAGGACAGGAGATATCTCTTCGTATGTGACGGGAGAACGGTTTTCGTTGAAGTAGCGCCCCATGAGTACTTCGTCACAAGTATAGACCTCGGAAGCCTCATTGACCGTGGGGTTCTTGATGTCATCAAAGCCTGGCGAGCGTCCGAAGAGATAGCAGAAGTTACAATCGACCGCAACGAAAAACAACATGACCAAGACCAAGATGCTGAAAAGCCCGATGGCCAACGTCTTGTACCAAGGCCAGTTCCGAAAATTAACCTTGACAGGAAAGCGCGACAGGAAATCCTTCATTCTTAACTCTTAATTCTAAACTCTTAACTCTTAAAAGTCTCCCACTGTATGTCCGGGTCGTGAGCAAACCACGTCATCTGCTTCTTGGCATAGTCGCGGGTGTTCTTCTTTATCTTCTCTATGGCAAAAGGCAACTCCCACTCTCCGTCGAGATAACGGAACAATTCCTTGTAGCCGACCGTGTTCAGTGCATTCTCCATGCGGAAAGGATAGAGGCGGCGCGCCTCATCGAGCAGGCCGGCTTCCATCATGTTATCAACGCGCTGGTTGATACGCTCAAAGAGTTCCCCGCGCTCTCGCCTCAGCCCTTTCTTGACGATGCGGAAAGGACGGGGCTTGCGCTCTCTGGTGAGGAAGGAGGAATAGGGACGGCCAGCGGTATAGCAAACCTCCAGGGCATGGACGACGCGCTTCGGGTTGCGCGTATCAGCCGTGTGATAGTAATCGGGGTCGAGCAGACGGAGCTCACTACGCATTTCATCTATTTCACCGTTGTCCAAGCGCTTCCGGAGTGTCTCGCGAACTTCGGCATCAACGGACGGTATTTCATCAATGCCATTGCAGACGGCATCCAGATACATCATACTGCCTCCCGTGAGCAAGAGAGACTGGTGCTCTTCCTTGAGCTCTTCAATGAGTGTCAGCACATCCTGCTCGTACTGTGCTGCGCTATAATAATCGCCAATATCGTGAGTGCCAACAAAATAATGTTTGACTCGCTGCTGCTGTTCTTTGGTAGGGGCGGCTGTGCCTATCTCCATGCCACGGTATATCTGCCGACTGTCGCAGTTGAGGATGGGACATCCCAGCGTCTCGGCCATCTGGAGAGCAACCTCTGTCTTACCGACAGCCGTAGGGCCAAGCAGGACGTAGAGCGTCAAGGCCATTTACCATTTGACAATTTACATTTTACAATTTGCTTTCCCTAAGGGAGGGGTAGGGAATCTATTCGTCTATCTCGTAGCCTTCGAGGTCGAGTTCCTCTTTCTCGAAGCCTTCATCGCCATAGAAGTCTTCTGTCCCTTCTTCCGCCTCATCGTCCGAGTCAGAGAATGAGTCGATGCCTCCCTCCTCGTCGGTGGAGGTACTGGGGATATAGGCTTGCAAAGGAGCCTGACCGTGACGCCGATTCACTACGGGTTTGATTTCCGTCCTTCCGAAGACATTTTCGGTGAGTTCCATGAGGAAGAAGCGCTTCCCGTCGGGGTCGAAAACGTATGCCAAACGCTGTCCTTCGTCCTCCAGGAAATCTCCGATGCGGGTACGGGACATGAGGTTGAGGTCTTCATCATAACCCATTTCCTGATTGTCGTGGAGGCAGATGCGGTGCTTGACTCGCCAGTCTTCGTCACAGATTAGGAAACACTGCTTGACATGCTCGCCATAGTTGCAGTCTCTTAGTATGAGCTGGTGGAGTTCGGAAAACCTGGCATCGCTGTCAATGAGAATCTCCAGCACGAAGTCTTCTTTCTCTTGACTGAAAAGGGTCAGCTTAAGGGTCATATCGGTGAAAAGATGAAAAGGTGATTTTGTTATCTGATGAAGCCGCGCTCGCTGTTACGGATGAAGTCGAGTATATATTCTATCTCAGGACTCATAGGGATTTCCTGCTCCACACGGGCCAAGAGGTCGTTGAGCTTACCTGTACCCTGCAGAATAATCTGGTAAGCCATGTGGATGTTGTTAATAAGCTCACGGTCGAAGCCTCGGCGACGCAACCCTATGGTGTTCAGTCCGCAGAAGGCAGCAGGGTCTCGGGCTATGAGGCTGAAGGGGAGGACATTCTGCGAGAAGCGCGTCCCGCCACCCACCATCGTGTAGCTGCCCACGCGACAGAATTGGTGCATCAGCACGCCGGCACTCAGGATAGCATTGTCGTCAATGACTATCTCGCCAGCCAACTTAGTGCTGTTGCCGATGATACAGCCGTTGCCGACGATAGCATCATGGGCCACATGCGCTCCCTCCATTAGCAGGTTGTCGTTGCCGACGATAGTGCGTCCCTTGGCAGCAGTGCCACGGTTGATGGTCACATTCTCGCGTATCTTGTTGTTGTTGCCTATCTCGGCAGTGCTTTCTTCGCCTCTGAACTTGAGGTCCTGGGGGATGGCACTGATGACTGCTCCAGGAAAGAAGATGTTGCCATTGCCGATTCGTGCGCCATAGAGTACCGTCACGCTATTCATCAGTGTATTATTATCACCGATGACGACACCCTTGTCAATATAGCAGAATGGACCTATTTCACAGTTCTCACCAATGACGGCTTCTGGATGGATGTATGCCAATGGACTTATCATAGCCATTTACAATTTAACGATTTTCCTCTCCTGTTGGGGGAGGTGGAGGGGGCTATTTGTTATTAATGACCTGCGCAGTGAAGGTGGCTTCTGCAATGCAGTTCTCGCCGATGAAGGCATAGCCTTGCATCGTGCCAATGCTGTGTCGCAGCGGTGCTATCAGTTCCACACGGAATATCAACGTGTCGCCCGGCACTACTTTTTGTCGGAACTTGACATTGTCGATATGCAGGAAGTAGGTGCTGTAGGCTTCGGGGTGCTCCTTGTCATGCAGCACAAGCAAGCCTCCTGTCTGAGCCATTGCCTCTACAAGGAGGACTCCAGGCATGACGGGTTCACCGGGGAAGTGCCCTTGGAAGAAGGGCTCATCGCTCGTCACATTCTTGACGGCCACGATGCTGTTCTCCTTGATGTCGATGACCTTATCGACCAACTGCATGGGATAGCGGTGAGGGAGCAATGTCCTTATCTTGCCCACGTCCATCAGCGGCATCTTGTTGGGGTCGTACTTCGGAGCCTGGACTTCGTGTTTGCGAATTTCCTTACGCATCATGCGCGCGAACATATTATTAATAGTATGTCCCGGGCGGGTGGCAATGATACGTCCCTTGATGGGTTTGCCGATGAGGGCCATGTCGCCGATGATGTCGAGCAGTTTGTGGCGGGCGGGTTCGTTGTCCCATACCAATGGCTTGTGCTGGATATAGCCAAGGTCGGTGGCATCATGGGGCTCTGCGCCTGTCAGCTTACACAGTTTGTCGATATTCTCTTGCGTGGTCTGGTGCTCGTAGATGACGATAGCGTTGTCCAGGTCGCCACCTTTGATTAGTCCGGCCATCAGCAGTTGTTCTATCTCACGTACGAAGACAAAGGTACGGGCTGCTGCCACTTCGGTGGCAAACTTATCCATGTTGTCAAGTGTGGCAAACTGGCTGCTGAGCACTTTGCCGTCGAAGGCAATCATACTCGTAATGGAAAAGTCATCATCAGGAAGCAGGGTGATGCAAGCACCTGTCTTGTCATCGCGGAACTCCATCTTCTTGGTGATGTAGTAATAGTCCTTCGGGGCATCCTGCTCGGCTATGCCTACGCGCTGTATTTCGTGGACAAACGGTGCTGCACTGCCGTCCAGGATAGGGAACTCCGGTCCGTCCACCTGAATGAGTACATTGTCGATGTCCAAGGCATAGAGGGCAGCCAGAGCATGTTCCACTGTGCTGCATCTCATTTTCCCCTTGCCGAGAACAGTGCCGCGCTGCGTGTCAACCACGTTCTCTGCCACAGCATCCATGATGGGCTGTCCTGGCATATCCACACGCTGTATCTTATATCCGTGCCCCTCATGTGCGGGATGGAAGCTCACCGTCAGCTGGAGACCTGTGTGAAGGCCCTTGCCACTGAGCGAGAAACTTTCCTTGAGTGTGTTTTGTTTTAACATTATTGGTTATTTGGTCGTTTAGTCGTTTGGTATATTAGTCGTTTAGCCGTTTAGGGAATTATCCATGGGAGTTCAGAGCGGCAGGAAATTCTTCACCCTTCATTCTTCTTTCTTAACTCCTCTTTGAGCATTTTAATCTCTTTCTTCATTTGGTTCATGTCTGCCCATATGTCTGGGAGATTCTTGACGATTGCGCTGCTCTTCCAGAAGTTGCGAGCCTCGATGGCGGGTGTTCCCTGCAGGGCTATGCCTTCCTTCTTGATGCTATTGGGGATGCCTGCCTGTGCTCCCACCATCACGCGATTGGCGATAGTGGCATGATCGGCAATGCCGACTTGACCGCCGAACATGCACCATTCTCCCACCTTCGTGCTGCCGGCAATGCCAACCTGCGCCGACATGACGGTGTGGCTGCCTATCTCGTCGTTGTGACCGATTTGCACCAAGTTGTCTATCTTTACGCCTCTATGCACGATAGTGGCTCCCATGACAGCTCTGTCAACACAGCTGTTGGCACCTATCTCCACGTCGTCCTCAATGATGGCGATGCCTATCTGCGGAATCTTCTTGTAGCCCTTTTCCGTCGGTTCAAAGCCAAAGCCGTCAGCACCAATGACACAACCAGCATGAAGTACACAGCGGTTGCCTACAAGACAATCATGATAGATGACGGCATTGCTGTAAATCTCGGTATTCGCACCCACTTTAGCGTTCCTGCCTATCGTGACATGCGGATGCAGGATGCAGCCCTCGCCGATTTCCACACCTTCGGCAATGGCAACGAAGGGACCTATATAACAG
>Ga0310690_10002021_pt1 | contig 34464 bp, 41 predicted proteins | sample AusTroGonzalo_MG_2_FD_207661 | JGI IMG/M metagenome (GOLD analysis project Ga0310690, IMG submission 207661) | Bovine rumen microbial communities from tropical cattle in Woodstock, Queensland, Australia - Gonzalo_04 (v2) (version 2) | ecosystem: Host-associated > Mammals > Digestive system >...
GGCGGTGGCAGTCAGGACACGGGCGGGGGGCTGGAGCCGTAAAGGATTGACTCTACCACAAGGCCCTGGGAAGCCAACAGATAAGTTGAACGTGAGAGCATCAGCAATGGTGCTCTCTTTTAATTGAAAAGGAACTATGGAAATAGGAACTATGGCAGTATTCAAAAGCGACAATCCAGAATGGACGCGAGAGTATGTGTGCGATGAATACAAGTGCAATGCGCATCCGAGAGCGTGCCTGTTCTGTGACCTTTGCACGGATGTAATTTTCGACTATACCCACGGGCCATATATGTTTATTTGCACCGAGTCGCACGATACAGACAAAGGAATGAATGGCAAATGTGAGCATTTCAAAGAGGAACTATGACCGACGAACTACAACGGAAGGTTGACCGAGCGATACGGCTGATAAAGGCCGCAGGAAAGGACGGGCAAGTAGTCGAGGTCGCCTATTCGGGTGGCAAGGATTCCGATGTCATTCTGGAATTGGCACGGATGAGCGGCATCAACTATCGGGCTATCTACAAGAATACGACGATTGACCCACCTGGCACCATTCAGCATGTGAAGTCGAAAGGCGTGGAGATACGCAGACCCGAAAAGACCTTCTTTCAGCTTGTGGCGCAAAAGGGCTACCCCAGCCGATTCGTCAGGTTTTGCTGTTCGGAGTTGAAGGAATACAAGATACTCGACAAGTCGCTGATGGGTGTCCGCAAGGCTGAGAGCATCGCACGAAGCAAGCGTTACGACGAGCCGACCAAGTGCCTAATCTATGGGAGCAAGGAGCGACACGTCGAAGCCTTCTACCCGATTCTGAACTGGAGCGACAAGGACGTTGCCGACTTCATCAGCGCAAAGGGCATCCAATGCCATCCGCTCTACTACGATGAGCAAGGCCGCTTTCATGTTGAACGTCGCCTCGGTTGCATGTGCTGCCCGTTGGCATACAAGAAGCATCGCATCGAGGAGTTCAAGAAGTACCCTAACATGGTGAAAGCCTACATTCGGGCAGGTCAGCAATTCCGCGACACTCACCCCGACGCGGCTTTCACTCAGCGGTACGAGAACATCTACGACGCTTTCGTGCGTTTCCTCTTCTATGAGCGTGACCACGAATTTCAGCAGGACAAGTTCGGGCTATTCGGCAAGACGGACTACAAGCAGTTACTCATGGACTATTTCAACATCACATTATAATGAACGACATCGAACAATTAAAGCAGGCGAAGGAGAAATGCCTGAGCGACTTGGCGGAGTGGCTACCCCACTACGCACCGAAATTGAACGAGATAGACAGCCGTCTCATCACGTATATTGAGGATGCCATCTCCAATCATGCTTCACATGCAAATTTATTCGAACTGCTCGGCATCCGCAAGACGCTCCGACTGATGGACAGCTACGACCTCGACATTCCAAGGGCGCGACGGAAGATTACCGCCATCGAGGGACAGTGGAAGGACGGACGGCATGTGAAAGGTGGTCTGAAATTCTCGACACCGCGAGGACAGCAGCACGTCCGACTGATGCCCTTCCAGGTGTATGCCGAGTGCAGCATCCACATGTTCGTGACGGACGTTTGCATGGAGCGGCCCTACTACGAGGGCGACGCGCTGCTGCCGTCGGAATGGGTTGGCAAGGACGGCATGGTATGGGACACGCGCAGGCTGATTCAGGAGGCGCACTGGTTCTTCACGCGTAAGAGCGGCAAGACGGAGCTGGGCGCGGCTGAGGACTTCACGGAGGTTTGTTTCCTCGGAGATGTAAATGGTCAATGCCTGATATGCACAAACTCTGCTGAACAGAGCCAGATTGCATACAAAGCGATTAGAGAATTTTGCATTCAGATCGATGCGACGTGTGTCAATCGTATGGGTGGAAAATTCTTCAAAATGACACGCAACGGCATGAACTGGCAGCCAGGACACCGCATGAAAGGTGAGATCAAGTGCCTGTCGGCGGGCAAGACCTCGAAGGACGGTCTCTATGCCTCGGTGGTTCATGCCGACGAGCACGGTCAGGCGCGATATGTGAACGGCGTGAGCGACATGCAATCGACGGTCGAAACGGCTTGGGGCTCCACTGGTCCCCGTCGTGAAAAATTGCTGTTGCATACCACCACCGCCGGAAAAGTGAAGGACGGACCGTATAAGACCAAACTCGAACAGGTGGAAGCCTCGCTGCTTCAGGAACTCGAATACCCCCTGGGCGAGCCGCACCGCACACCCGAAGACTATTGGACGGCGATGCTCCTACAACTCGACAAGTGGGAGATCACCGACGACCTGTCGAAGCTCGACGACCCCGAACTGTTCAAGAAGGTGAACCGTTCGATAGGCACGACGGTGCAGCCGACCTACTACCGCGAACGTCTCCACGAAGCAGCCACCGGCACCGACGATACGAAGCAGGAGGTGCTGACGAAGGACTTTAATATGTGGCAGTATTCCAATGTCACATCATGGTTGAGCGGTGAAAAAATTCGCCCGCTTCAAAAGGATATGCGCGTGACAGATTGCAAATATCAGGATGGGTGGCAGACGTTTGTCGGTTTGGATTTCTCAAGCGGTGACGACCTCTTTGCCATTACTTACGTCAGCATAAACTACAAGCAGAAAGACCCTGTTGGACGCTTTCACGCTGACTGCGAGGCGTGGATATTGGAGTCGGCACTCAAAGACTCACCTAACAAGGTGCTGTATGAACAATGGATAAAGCAAGGGTGGCTCAACGTCTGTCCTGGCGAAGTCTTCGACCCGAACCTTGCCATCAACGCGCTAATCGACAAGGGCAACTATGGCGTGAATCTCTTTATGTTTGGTTATGACCCTGCGCAGAGCAAACTACCGATAAACACAATAAAGGCGTGGCTTCAGACAATAGGAATAAGTGCAGAAGGCATAAAGCAAATGGTCGTGTCAGTCCCGCAAACTTTCATGGTGTTCAACGGACTCATCGGAGAGATTGAATACTATATTTTGAACGGTGAGCCGTGGCTATCATTCTCCAACTCTCCGCTTTGGCCGTGGGAGTTTGGGAACTGTATGGTTGAGGAGAGCCACGAACTCAGGAAGGTTCTCAAGAACCCAGGCAAGCCATCCCAAAAAGTGGATAACGTTCACGCCTTGATTGATGCTTTCTATTGCTTTGATTTGAGCGAAGGGAGGGTGCAGCAATGAAATGAAACCGAAAAAGAACCGCATTATGTGTCCTGCCTGTTGGCGACCGAAGATGCTGTTTAATACAAAGCGAAAAGCTCTTAATTTCATTAAGTGGAACAAAGACGAGCTTGAATACGGAGGCGAAACACTTCGCGCATATTATTGCAAGTATTGTTGCGGTTGGCACATATCACATCAGCCTTGGCGTTATTATGGTCGGTTTGTGCCGGATGATTTGGAAAGTAGTTTGCGCCACGAGCAGATAGCACGAAACATGGAACACAACAGAATGAAACATAAGGAAAGGGACAATCATGATGAAAAGTAAACCTAAAACCTTAAATTGTCCGACATAGTGAGGCGAATGCTCTCGCAAGGAAAGGATGTTTTTCATAACCTGCCGTCAAGTCGGTGCTGGGTATGCCGTGCAACGCGGTACAGAGTAGAAAATGGCGGAGTTTTTATTAAGCAAGAATGTATGGTTGAAGATAATTATTGGTTCCGAAACGATGATGATTTTTTGAGCAAGAAAGATACAAAGCTCTTTGGCTGTCTGTACGGAACTCTTAGTGCCGTTGTAATGTTTATCTTGCTGCTTATGCTTTTTCTTTTAGCCGGGTGTAGGAGTGTCAAGTATGTGCCCGTCATTGAGCACAGAACCGACACTTGCTACATCACGAAACATCAAAGGGACTCCATCTGGTTGCATGACTCGATTCATGTAAAGGAGCAAGTAAAAGGCGACTCAACTATTATGCTTGTGGAGAAATGGCATACAAAGTATATTGAAAAGGAAATCCACGACACAACATACATTGCAAAAATAGACTCAATCCCTACACCCTACCCTGTCGAGGTCAAGGTTGCGCGTGAGCTCACATGGTGGCAAAAGACATTACAGCGCACGGGAGCCATCGCACTTGCCTTGCTTGGCGGCTGGATTGTGTGGAATGTTTGGAAAATCTACAAGCGTCGGTTTTGAATGGTAAACCTCAAAATATGAAGTTAGCGAAATATAGAAAGACATATATATAATGGAATTGACAATCGACACACTGATTAACATCGCTGGGCTTTTCCTTTCTGGAAGCGTTGGCGGTTTTGTTGCATGGAAGTGGCAGCGGCGCAAGATGAAAGCCGAGGCACAAACGGAGGAAGTGAACATGGCGCAAGAAGTCCAGGAAACCTATCAGAAAATGCTGAGGGACAAAGAGGAAGAGGTGACGGACAAGAACCGCATCATTTCAGAACTCCGAGAAGACCGCGACCACTTCCGCCAAGACAGGAACGAGCTCCGCGAACGCATAGACAAGACCGAAACAATGGTGCGTGAACTTCAAGAGCAAGTCAGCGAGAACAAGCGCGAAATCGATATGATGCGCCCTTTCTTATGTGGTGTATTTGGTTGCAAGCTAAGAAAGCCCGTGGCAATATCTGCGAGCGATTCTGATTCAAAGCCAAAAAAGCAAGCAAAAAAGAAGGAACAATGACACCCATCACTCAACATTTCTGCCTGGAGGAATTTACAGCCAGCGCAACCGCCAAAGCGAAAGGCATAAAGAATGAGCCGACGCAGCAAGCCATCGTAAACATCACTGCTCTGTGCATTTCGGTTTTCGAGCCCCTCCGCAAATGGTGGGGAAAAGAAGTGAAGATCGGATCAGGTTATCGATGTTCAGCATTGAACAAAGCCGTCGGAGGTGTGTATAATTCTCAGCACTTGACAGGGCAAGCAGCTGACCTTTGCATTGATGGAGACAAGACAAAAGGCTTGAAATGGTTCGAATACATAAGGCGGAACCTCGTCTTCGACCAGCTCATCTTCGAGCATAATGCTAAAGGCTCGTACTGGGTGCATGTCTCATTTAATGCCCAAGGCAAGAACCGCCGGAATGTCATCGACAATCTTTTGAAGAAGTAAGTGTTTTTTCATAGTAGTTGTTAGTTTATGGTTAATACTTAGTTGTTTATTGTTTATTGTTTTTGACTCTGAAAAGCCTCGCTGAGATAGCGGGGCTTTTTTGATTTGGTAAACCTCACGCCATAATTTGCGCGATAAGTAAAGACAAACGCAAATTATATGAAATGGCTGACTATTGACTACATCAAACAGCACACTCGCATCGACTTTGATTGCGAGGACGCGCTGCTTGAGCTATATGGTGAGAGTGCGGAGGAAACCGTGCTTGAGCTTACAAGGAGGACGTATGAAGAGATTGTGGAGAAATGGGGCACTGAGGACAAACCCGTACCGGCAAACATCATTCACGCATCGCTTCTGCTGGTTGAATTGAGCTATACACAGCGGTCTCCAGTAACTCAGGCAAATCTCTACATAGTTCCTTATGGCTTCGACAGAATGATAAAACCATATATGCGTCTTGCAGATGAAGAAAACCAAACCGGAAAGGAGATCGCACTATGATTGACAAAGCAAGAATTGTGAGCGAAGGTGACATCGCAAAGTATAAAGTCGAAATAACTCACCAGGACTTCGACCAACATAGAGACAACTATAAAGTCGTGCTTTCGTATGGTATGTTCAAGCAGAGCGTGACCATTGAGAAGGACGACATGTTAGTTGACGAGGATGGCAATATCTATATGGAATTTGATACGACTGGAATGGTCGGACTCGTGAAAGCGACGTGCATATATGATGTCGATGACAGCGACACCGATAGTGGCATCCGTCAGGAAGTCAACTACCAGTGGCTGTGCTTCGTTACCAATAATCCAACCCCGCGCTTCTGCGGAGAGTTTGTTTCTGGTGGTGATGGGCACGTCGTATATACACGAGTCTATGGCAATGATGTACATACTACATACCTTAATTTGCGCGACAGCAATAAGAAAAACCTGCTCGACAGCGACGGGAAGCAGCTTCGTGTGCATAAGACAGAGAAAGAAATGGAAGACTACTTTGAAGACAAATAATTAAATTATATTTAATATGGCACAGAATTTCGATCTACAACAAACAGGCGCACAGGTGCAGGAACGCATCAATCAGGTGCCTATAAACGAGAGCGACATCTCAAATATAGAGGTGTTAATTCCGGATGAAGCAAGCGAAGATAACAAGCTCGTAGACAAGGCATACGTCGATGCAATAGACAACAATCTTCAGCAACAAATTGACGAGATAGTCGGCGGTGATGCAACGGTTTCACTCGCTGCAAGTCCGACCACTATCTTCGTCAGTCAGCAGTACAATATCAATCTTACTGCTACAACGAACAAGAATGCGTCAAGCATCAAGATAAAGAAAGCAGGCACACAGATTGCAACGGGTAGCGGAACTTCGCTCTCGCATACAGACACCGTAACAGCTGATGCGACTGGTACCATTTCCTACAGCGCGGAGTTTGTTATTTCGGGTGTAACGCGCACGGCAAGCAGGAATGTGACGGCTGTGCTTCCGCTTTACTACGGTGTTGGTACAAGCTATCCTGAAGAAATGGCGAAGGACAACACGCCGCGAGTGGCAAGCAGCTTCAACTATTCCGGCATTACAACAGCCGACGGTGATCACCTGTATTTTGAGGTTCCTAACAATATGAAGCTCACATCACTCGAACTTGTCTCAACATACAACACGCCTCTCTCATTTGAAACAATTACGTCTGAGCGCGAAGGCTACAAGGCATATCGTAACACAGAGCCTCGCGGCGCAGGCACTTTCACATATAGACTAACAATCGCAAACAATTAAAAAAGACATACAACTATGGCAGACATTTTTGAAATTGCAGGACGAATACACAGCACATCGCAAGAGGAAGTCGTAACCACGACCAGCGAGATATTGGCTGGAGCAGACAACAAGAAGCAAAGCGATGTCAATACAGAAGTGCAGACGGCACTTGATGACCGCTACACGAAGGAACAGACTTACAACAAGCAGGAGCTTGACAATTTGATAACAACTCCTGACGTGACCTATGAAACATATCGAGCAACGGACGAAACATCCGTTGACGACATACTCCCAGCAGAAGGAGCGGCCGATACCATCTATCGCATTGGCAACTGGGATGGCACAACAGAAGACGCCACAAAGTTCGCAGAGTATTCTTGGAACGGAAGCAATTACGTCCTTTTGCGTGTCGTTGACTCAATAGGTGATGGTGTGTTTGACATTTCAGAATACAATGCGAGCGGAGGCACGTTGGCAGAGTATGATGATTTGGCTGATGCTCTTGGCACTAATGGAGCGAATGTGCCAGAGGGTGTCCGCAATGGTGGTATGTCTGTCAAGTTTGTACAGACTTCTGACAACAAGTATGTACAATTTAGGTATATGTCAAGTGATGCAGCAACAGATGCAACTTTTACCAATGTTGCAAACTGGCAGGGAGTTGATGATGAGCCTACTGCTGGGAGTAAGAATCTCGTGACGAGTGGAGGTGTACAAGAGGATATTGCAAGAGTAGATGGCGGAGTATTTAAGAGTGCAACCATTCAAGTAACGCAGGGAACGGCAAAAACTACAAATGACACATTAACATTGTATGTTGGTACAAAGATAAGGGTACATGTGGTGCCAACACCAGTTATAGGCGGCACCGTTTCTCTATCCTTGTATTATGGAGCTGGCAGTTCGGATAGAGACATTCTTCAGCTTCCACAAAATGGTGATTATGTCGACTACGAGGTTACACAACAGATTATTAAGTGTGGTTATTATGTAGGCTCTTCAGCAGCCGCACAAACTGGGGATTGCACGATTGAGTTCAAATACCCAGAAAAATATGCTACGATAGACTATGTTGATGACCAGATTTCTGATGTTTCTTCAAGTGTAACAGAAGTTGCTGGTGATGTTACTGCTCTTCAAGGAATAGCTAATGGAGTCACTCAAACACCATCCATAGATAGCGATAAAAACATAGCAAAAAGTTCAGGTATTGTTACAGACTTAATTGACAGGATTGGCGGCAGTTTTCTCAGTGACCCGATACCTGTAACACAAGGAGTCGATTTTGCTGTATCAAGAGAAGTTTTGATTAAGGCGGGCACTAATATAAAGTTTCGTTTAGTACAGACAGATTTAGTAACAACACACATTAATTTTTATGTATATTATGAAGGCTATACATCAGATGCAGATAGAAAATTAGTATCGCTAACAAATGACGGTGTCTATAAGACTATTTCTGACCCAGAAAACAAGGACATAGTAAAGGTTCTCTATAACAATGCAGCGTCAAGAAATATAGGAACAGGAAATATCTTTGTCGAGTATTATGCGGGAGAAAAGTACGCTACAAAACAAGAATTGGAAGATTCAGAAACGCAATTATCGTCTGATATTGCAAGTATGCAATCCAGTATTTCAGGTATAGAGACAGATATCTCAGCAAAATCCCCAGCAACAACAGACCCAGGAAACATATCGGAATACCAAATTATAAATTGTTTAACAGACAATTATAAGCATCTTACAATATCTGTATTACCAGGGCAAAACATAAAAATAGAGGCAGGTACACTCATTACAGATTATGTAATACTGAAAACACTCCCAGATTTAAGCCAAAGTACATCACCAAGACTTGATTTCGCTGGAACTCAAACTGTAAGGACAAGAATAACAGCTAATACATCAGAAGAGTTTACAATACCTTCAGACGGACACTGGCTTTTAACGTCTTGTATGTATAACGGAAACACTAATTACAAACCAAAATCAGTAACATCAGACGGAAAAGATTTGATAACGGGTTATCCTTCTTTGGATGATAGGGTAGAAGATTTAGATGAACGTGTTACAGTATTAGAGCAACAAGTGACACCTCCAAAATCTTTCTTAAAATACACAAAATCAGTTTCTGCTAATGGATTATCTAATCAGACTCACCCACGCTTTGAGTTTTATCAATACAATGGCAACGGCAAGTATTTTAAGTTAGTTCTTGAGCTGTGTATTCATCTTAACACATATCCTTATGAGTATCAAGAGGAAACTATCAACCTTGATTGGTGGCAATATCTGTGGAGAATAACAGGTGGAGAATGTTATAATGCAGACAACCTTTCAACTTCTATTGGTCATATCCTTGATACAGGAGAAAACGAATGGGCTTGTGCAATGACAGCTTTTAGAGGATTTGAAAGCCATGTTGGAGGTTATCATGGTGGTGAGAGAATTGATTTAGATACAGAGAATTGCTTTGTAAGATTCTTGGCCGATGGAAAACTTTTGAATATAACATCAGAAACAGAAGATTTTACTTTGGAGTGTAACACCTTCCAGTATATCCAAAAGGCGGCACTTTATATGGTGAATACAAATACACAGCCTTATGAAGTCATAGCTGACCATCCAAAATACGCTTATCACACAAAGATAGTTAATTTTGAGAATTGCGGATATAATGTCGAGAATATATTTGAAATGATACCTAATTTGACATTGCCATACTCTGTAGTTAGCACACAGTACTATTCATTACTTTCTTGCATCGGAAAGGGTTGCGCAACATCTGTGCTTATACCGAATAGCATTTTAGAAGAAGGCTTGAGTGGAAGTACAAACTTTATAAATTCGGATAATACCAAGAACAGCAGAGCGGTATTTTGGAATACAACAACAAACCTTGGGGCAGAGGCTGAATCAGAACTTATACAGGGAATTGATGATACTACAGTTGATGTATTCAAAATATGGGATAGGGCAACTGATTCAAAGTATTATAGGTACAAGCATTCACCGTCAGTTGACTTGGAATCAATTGGGGTTGTTATTAGCACAGCGTCTGTAAGGTTTAAGTAATTAGATATATTCAATGCACAAGTAGATTTCGATTATACTCAAGCGTAAGGCGGTGGGAAGTTTGGAGAAATCATGGGGATACACTAAAAACACACACAGTTCTTGTAAGAAGTCTATACAAAATAATTAAAATTAAAAAGTTTACGTAAACGATATAATTAACAAATTCATTGACAATTAAAAACAAAAAAGGAGGCTTGACGGCCTCCTTTTTTTGTTTTACCATGTTCCCGTGAGTGCAGTGTCCCACGTCGTATTGAGCGAGAGCGTTATGTCGCCATCGCTACCGAACAAAGGGCCGCTGTACTCTGTTACTCGGTTACGTTTGAATGGAACGCCTGTGATTGTGGCGTTGCTGATGATGTTGCCACCGCTTGTCTTGCTGTTGAATGTCACGTCGGTATTCCATTCCGTTGCGCTTGAAAATCCGAAGATATTCACGCTCTCATCTGTCACGCCGATAGACGAAGATGGAATGTTCACGGTTATTGTTTGATTGCTTGCTGCGTCAATGGGTTCACCATTCGTATAGTCGATGCCATAATACCATGTCACAGGCGTTACGTTGAATGAAGCAGCATTCGATGGAATGGCATCCGTGAACACGAGACGCAATTTCGTAACGACACGATCCAATGTCACGGCTCTGTTGCCGTTACTTGTGGCGACCACCGTCACCTCATAATCTTTCCAAAATGTATCGCGCACCGTTCCGAAAATGATTGTATGGTTGTCGGTATTGACAATAGGCGAGGCTCCACGAGATACGATAAAATAGACATGATGTTGCCCGTACTTCAAGTTCATAACTGGCTTCCCAAAATCATCAGCCGTGTTGTCATTCTGATGCAACTGCTGTACGAGATTGCCGTCCATGTAGTCAAGCACCCAAACATCGGTCAAGTCTTTGCCGTCGGCTTGCAGATAACCACGAGTGACGGGCTTCCATTCATTTGAGAAGTCGCCTTTGAGCGTGAAGGTGAACTTCTTCACTTTCTCAGAGACTTCGGAATAGTCTGAGTTTTCTGAGTCATCAATGACTGTTTTTTGGCAGCTTGCGCACATAGCAGCAAGTGCCATGAAAAGGATTGTTTTCTTCATTTTGTGTAATTTTTGGGCGTTACAAAATTACACATTCTTTCTGTAACGCCAGCAAATCCCCCTTTATTTTTCACAAAATTTAAGACGGACACTGTTAGTTCATAGTGCATAGTCCATAGTTCATAGTCAAAGGTAAACCCCTTTTAATAAAGTGCCTGATAAGTAAAAGGTATAGTATGTTCGGTTTTGAATTTGACGGCATAGCACTTACAAAGCAGAAAGACTTGCTCGAAGCTGCTCTCGCTACCAATCCGAAGACGCGCGAGGTCGTGCAAAAACTCGTGCGCAAGGCATTACTACAAGCACGGCGGGAAGTTGCGGCAAGCATCAAGTTCGCAAACGGTGACCCGCGAAACACGCGACAGTCAATCCGCACATCTGTATATCGCAAGGTTCTCGGCGGCAACATGAACATACTTGACCCGAAGAAATCAAAAGGCGGTAAAAACTCATACGTTGCTCCACGAAAGTTGCGGCCAGGTCAAAGAGGTGGCAACCGCCGGAAACGTTCACCTCGCACACAGCAAATTCTAAACTATCCACCATTCGACCGTGAGTTCATTCTGCGCTTTGTCAACTCTGGCACACGGCAGCGTTTTGTTGGTTTCCGAAATGCACAAAAGAGCAATCGGACAAGATACATGTCCGTGAAGGACAGATACGATGCAGGCGAAGGCAGAACGGGTAACAGAGGAAGCATTATCGGTCGTGACTTCTTCAGCACATACGGAGAGGCTGCATTGGAACGCGCAGCTGAGAGGCTTTCCGAAATGATAGAGACAGAAATCACAAAACTATTGAACGAAGAAAATTGATGATATATGCCAGCAAGTGTTGTTAAACTTAAAATAGACAGCAATGAGTTTGATGCAAAGCTCAAAACAGCCAGTCAGAACCTGAACGACTATCTTGATAAGGTCAAGAAAGGTGGCGGTGATTTCAAATACCTCGACGAAGGTGTGATGGAATGTGTCAAGGCTATTGGGAAAATGGAAACTAATTGCACAAGCGCAAAAGGTGGACTCACGGAACTCACGAAAGCCTTCACTGATATGTCTCTGCGCTACAAGCAATTCACCGATGCTGAGAAAGCAACGCCGCTTGGCAAGGAAATGGAGAAGTCACTCCAAGAATTAAAGATTCGCATTCAGGACACGAAGAAAGACCTTGCAGACATATCGAAAGAGTTGAACGGCACTTCTGGAAAAAGTGGTGGCATTAACTCCATTCTCGCAGTATTTGGTGGTAATGTCCTGACGAAAGCAACTGGTATGTTGTCTTCCGAACTGACTAATATAATAAAGAAAAGCACAGAACTTGCCACGCAAGCTGACGGCATACAGATAGCATTCAGGAAAATTGGTAGCGGTGAAATACTCGATGGGCTCAGACGTGCAACGCATAACACAGTCAGTGACCTTGAACTGATGAAGGCCGCCGTGAAATTCAACGATTTCAAACTGCCACTCGACCAACTCGGCACGATGCTCGCATTTGCACAACAGAAGGCAAAGGATACTGGGCAGTCTGTTGACTACATGGTAGATTCCATTGTGACCGGTCTTGGAAGAAAATCTGTTCAGATACTCGACAACCTCGGCATTTCTGCATCCGAAATTAGAAACAGAATGAAGGAGACGGGCGACATGACAAAGGCTGTCGGCGACATAATCCGCGAGCAGATGCAGAAAGCTGGAGATTATATCGAGACAGCTTCCGACCGTGCAGCAAAGGCAAATGTCGAACTTGAGAACCAAATGCTGAAACTTGGCGAAACGATGCGCGATGTGTTTGGCTTCGATGGGTGGGAACAGATGGCTACCAGCATAAAGGCGACGCTTGCGAGTGTTCTTACAGATATTATTGGAAAGTTAGGAACGATAAAAGGTCTTCTTGGTGGTCTTACGGTAGGACAGGCGAAAACAAACCGTTACGGAACCAGTGGAGTGCCTGCTGAGGTTGAGAGAGACCTACAAGCGTTGCAGAATGCAAGCGGAACGGAGCGTGACGCAATGTATAAGCAGATGCTTGCCAAATACGAAAAGCGTTACAACGAAGCAGCAGCTTCTCTTGGCAAAGCGCAAGGAGGTTATGACTTCAATGAAAACTCGAGTAATTGGAAAGGCGTTCCATTTGTCCGCAAGGCACTCGACCGTCACTATTGGTCAACGCAAGTAAATACAGCCCGCTCTAATGCACAGGCAGAGGCAGAAGTTCTTGCCGCATTTAGAAACGGTGCAAATGGTATATTTAATCCTGCCGTCACAACGCCTGCTGTTGTTTTTCCCAAAGGCGGAGGTGGTTCTGGCGGTGGCGTTAATATGAAAGAACTCAATCCTTTGCAACAGGCGCAGAAAGAAATATCGGAACTCACGGAAGAGGCTTTGACGGCTGATGATGCAAGGCTTGAGGTTATTAAGAAGGAACTTGCTGCGCTTCAGCAGGAAGTGGCATATTATAAGGAAATAGAGCAAATTGTAACGGGCAATCTTCCAAAGCTGAATCAGTCTGTTGGCGTAGTGCCAGAAGAAATTGCGAGAATGGAGGTGATGCCAAAGAAACCAACCCTTCCAACACTCGACGACTATCGCATTCAGGCAATGACTGAACTTGATGCCGCCAATACAAATACAGATACAAATACACTTCAAACCATCTTGAAGGATGCTTTACAGCAAGGTATCGACACAACATCCCTCAACTTGGAATCGATTTCTGAGCAAATAGGCCAGGGAATTAATGTCCCAGATGAAGCATGGCAGGGAATCCTTGATAAGTATAACGAACTGCGCGAGCAAATAGGCGAAGAGCCAATCCAAATAGACTTTAATACCGGAAAAATTTCTGACGATGGGAAAAAAGCAGAAAAGGCATGGCAGGCTGCATCTTCAGCCGTTCAGTCTGTTGGCTCTGCATTTGCACAGATTAAAAATCCTGCTGCAAGGGTTGCCGGTATCATTGCGGAGGCTATTGCGAATGTCGCTTTGAGTTTTTCAAAAGCATTAAGCAGTGAATCGAAGTCGATTTGGACTTGGATAGCGGCTGCGGCATCAGGAACAGCAACAATGTTTGCAACAATATCCGCTATTCAATCAGCGACATCTGGTAAATATGCGGAAGGTGGTATTATCCCAGGGAATAGTTATAGCGGTGATAACCTTATGGCAAGCGTTAACGCTGGTGAGCTAATTCTCAACAGGGCCGCTCAGGGAAATTTAGCGAGCCAATTACAAGGAGCAGGACAACAGCAAGGCGGTTCAACACCATTTGTCAGCGGCGAGCAAATATATCTCGGACTTAGTAACTATCTGCGTCGAAGTGGGCGCGGCGAACTTTTAACAGCAAGAGGGTAAAGTATGGCATGGAATAAAAGATATAGAGTCCCGTTTCAGTCGTTCACCGGCACTCAGTATATGGTATATATCTACGAGCAGACGGTTGGAGATGTGGTGACGCTGACAGGTTCCGACAATCCATTCGAGACACAGGAAGACCACAGCGACGACATATTCACGCCCATACGCTCGCAGACGGGCTACTTGCGTGTGATAGATGAAACAGGCGGCAACCTTTTGGAACAGCTTATGCCAACGAACAACACTGAGAAACTTGTCCGAGTTTATGCAGGAACCTGGAACGTAGGTACCTTCACGGACGTTGATCTTGTGTGGCAAGGCTTTCTTTGTGCAGAGGTGTTCACGCAGCCTTGGGATGGAAGCAAGAAGATGCTCGAGTTTCCAGTTAAGTCTGTGCTTTCCGCGATGGAAGATGTCACGCTGACAGAATCAAATATCGGGACACGCACACGCATAGCCGGATATATTGTCAACGCTTTCACCGCTCTTGATGTGCAGCCGAGCGAAGTGGTATGTATCAGCAACCTTGACGATGTTGCATACGATATGCTTTCCATTTTCGTATCGCCCGAAACATTCTTTTCTGAAGAGCAAGTGAACAACCAGGGCGACACCTACTTTGAACACGTCGGGAAGTCATACGCTGAAGTTCTTTCGTCTATTGCTTCTCTTTATGGCATGATGCTTCGTGAGTTTGACGGCAAGCTCTATATTGTGATGTACGACAACGGGCGCGGGAAGATAGGCCTCGCAAGAATTCCGTGGCTCACTATGCAATCAATAGCAACCGGAAGCCAAACGACAATTACAATGCTTGGAGTGCCGGAGGTCAACGTTCTTGACGCTATTGATTTCTGCGGTGATAAGAACTTGGCATCATTCATGCAAGGCGGGAAAAGCGCAACCGTAACGCTTGGCATTGGCGGGCTTGCTTTCGGTATTTCCTTGCCTCCAACTTCAGAGACAGCCGACGCGCCCATTGAATTTGAATGCCATAATGGGAAGCTGTATGTGCAGCCGCACGGTCCGCGTGATTTAGTGGAGGATTTTTATTATTTTGAATATAGCAGGGACACTGTGATTGGCGGAAGCGACTATACAACGATGGTGCAGAAGACGCTCATCAACGGCTATTCGTCCAACCCCTACGCATCTGCTGACACGCACCTATTCACGGGTGCCTTCCCTTGCCGCTGGTTCTATCAGGCAGAAAACGAGCGCGTGGTGCTGAATAATGGCCTTTACATCAATACGCAATATCAAACTTCTGCAAATAGTGGCATAAGCCCTCAAAGGAATAGTTTATACACTATTTCCTCACCTATTGAGTTGGACGCTTTCGACGGGTGGCTTCGTGTTAACTTCAAGTTGCACAATCTTGTGTGGTTTGGCAATGGCACTGGCAGCGATACTTACTATTTCGACGACGCGAATCAGGCAATCGGTGCAGATGTAAATAGCCAGGTATATCTCGCTTTGCGCGTAGGCAACAAATGGTGGAGCAGGACAGAGAATGCCTGGGTAGATGGTGAAACGTCGTCGCCACAATTTGACAACTTTTTCTTCGTGAACGTAAAGAACGACACCATCAACACCAACAAGACTGAGGACATGAACATCGACGAGGACGACGGCTTTTTCATTCCCGTCACAGAGTCTTTGATTGGTGACGTGTCGCTTTATGTGATGAACTATATACCCGTGTCAACTGGAAACCCGCCTGCTTACAGGTATTGCTATACGCACATTCTGACAGATTTGGAAGTGACTCACATTCGCCCGATTTCCATCACAGCATCGAGCCGAGGGTCAAACAACTACAGGAAAGACATCCTGCTGTCTGGCTTCAGCGAGGCAAAGGAGGTAAAGTTGTCAGTAGGAACAATGAACAACAACCTGCCTTCTCCGTGCTTCATCAAGCGTGATGCCACGACATACGCTGAAGGTGCGCGTTACTACATGGAGCAAGGTGTGACGATTGACGAGCGGCAAGAGATGAATTTGCTTGAAAGAATGGTCGTCCATTACGGACAAGTTCGACGTGCATTCACAGCCCAAAACAGATACACGTACAATCCCATTGCGACATACAAGATGCCGGAGATGCGCTACGTCTATGACAACCGCAAGTTCTTCGGAGTTGAAGCCAATCGCAAATGGCGCGACGACATTCAAGAGGTAAAATTCATAGAGGTATCATAATATGAACGGAAATAATATCTACATCACGACTGGTTCGGGAAATAGTGCCACGATTATTGCAGGCACAAGGAGCAATGAGATTCAAGTCGGTTCTGAATTAATAGAAATCAGCAGTCCTACGAGTGGCAAGTGGCGCGAGTATATTGCTGGGCGGAGCGAGTGGAGGTTTACGACTGGCTTCCTTGTTCTCGCAAATTCTAACGTGGCGGACATGCTGACAACCGGCACGAAGGTCAGCATCCAAATTGTCGGTCGTACTGGCTCAACGGTTGAAGTCCTGCTGCAAGGTGAGGCGTGGATTAAGGACTGTAAGATGACGTTCACTCGCGGGAATTTGGCTCAAGGCACATTCTCCTTTGTCGGTCACGGAGAGCTGTCAGTGCCAAGCACTTAAAAATGAAAAAATAAGAGAATGAAAAAATGAAAAGGTAAACCTTCCACGATAAAGTTTACGAATAGTAAAAGACGACTATGGCATACGAGAGTGGATTTCTATATAATCGCGTCAAGATAAAGAACAAGACTGCGGGCACTGGTTTCGGCGACACGACGACATACACGGATGCCGGTACGTTTTGGGCTAACAAGACGTGGAAGCACGGAACAAAGGGACTGCGTGAAGGTGCGCTCGATGCGTATGACAAGGTGCTGTTCCGAATGAACTGGAATTGTGTCATCAGGCGTGACTCTCTGATCGAGTGCGAAGGAAAGACGTATCAAATCCTTTCGCTCGAAGGCGACAGGAGAAAGAACGAGATGGAAATCTTGGCACAAGAGATTGTGTAAAAAATGAAAGAATGAAAAAATGAAAAAATAAAATATGGGACTATGGGAAAGAAGACAGTAGCAATTATTCACTTTAATACGCCTGAATTGACAGAGGCGGGGATTATGTCTTTGCGGAAGCATTGCCGCGAGAATTATAAGGTTGTTGTGTTTGACAATTCCGACACACGTCAATTCACGGCGAAGATGAATGGTGTGTCAGTCATCGACAATACGAAGGGTAAATATGTGAACTTCGAGAAGGAGTTGGCGAAATATCCAGACATGGAAAAGAAGCTCGGTAAGCTGAGCAATCAGGGAAGCGTGAAGCATATCCTTTCCGTGCAAAAACTTTGGGAGCTTATTCCTGAAGGCTTCATCTTGATGGAGAGCGACGTGCTTATAACTCGAAACATCGACTTCTTATGGGACGAGAACTTCGCAGCAAGCGGAAAGGTGCAATACCTCGAACGCAGAGGCCGAAAGGAAAAGGACAGACTATTGCCTTTCCTTTGCTACATGAACGTGCCGAAGTTGGTAGCAAACGGAGCAAGATATTTTGATCCTGACCGTTGTTGGAACTTGCACAAAGGCGAGAATAATCCGGCGAACTATTGGGACACGGGTGCCTGCTTGCTCGACGACATCCGCAAGACAAAGCCAGCCCTTGTTTGCAGGTGTTATCCGAATCTCGACAACTATTTCCTTCACTATCACGGCGGCTCTTGGAGGCATGACCTTGAAAGTCAAAAGGCATGGCTGGAGCAGAACAAGGGTTTGTGGTGGGTTCCTGAGAACAAGGACGTGAAGATATATGTCTGCACACATACTGACTTCGAGCCGGTAGTTAACGATGAGCACTATGAGACGATAGACAGCCGAGATGGTGGCGATTGCTATGCACAAGATGTAAAACCAACAAAGGGAAAGAAGAAAAAGGCACAGACACAAGTTCCATGTCCGTTCTATTCCGAACTGCTACACATGTATCGCATTAGTCAGCAGAAGAAGCTGCCGAAGTACATCGGCTTCGTTCAATACCGAAAGTATTTCAACTTCTTCAACAATCTGCCCGACATCCCCGCCATCATTGAGAAGCACGGAATGATAACGCCCTCTCCTGTCGATATTGGAATGCCTATGCACGAGCAGTGGGGAACGTGGGGCAACGTGGAAGACCTCGACATCGCTACGGAGATAATCAACGAGAAATATCCCGAATTTGCAAAGGTATGGAATGAGAACCTTAAGAAGAGAACCATGCACCCAGGCTCGCTTCACATTATGGGGATTGAGGATTGGAAGAAAATGGTGGCAGTTGCTTGGGATGTGGCGAACGAATACTTGAAGCGTATTGGTTGCGACATAGACAAGCGCATCGAATCTATGCCAGAAAAGTATCACATCGGACAATACGACTTCACCGACCAAGCAAACGAGCGCAGAGTTGGTGGTAACATCTGCGAGCGAATTATCAGCGCGTGGGCAGATTGGAAATATCCGAACGCGGCCCAGTTCCCGATGGTTATAACAGCGGAGAAAATTGCGCCGAATTTTGAGAAGTAAACCCACGGACGCAAAACGTCCGAAAAATGAAAAGGTGAAAAAATGAAAAATTGAAAGAATGGATAATTTCTTCATAAGAATGTTTAAGAGGGAGGCGGTTCCTGGTTCTCCATCTACTACCAACCCGAACGACCCGAGCAATCAGCCGGAAGTGAAGGGTGGCAACTGGGAGGCCAACGTCACACGCCCTTATGGTCGTAGCTCTCTGCTCATACCGACATGGACGCGCTGCGTGACACTCATCATGCAAACGATGGGGCAGATGCTGACTCAATACCAGCGCATCAATCGTGACGGCAATAACTTCGTCGAGGACCGCTACGGAAAGAACGGTTATCTGAACTGGCTTTTGCAGGTTCGCCCTAATCCATTGATGACCGCGAGCCAAATGCAAGAGCAAATTGAGTACAGGAAAATCTACTACGGCAACGCCTACGTCTTTATCGAAAGAGAGATGGACGGCTATCCTCGCTATTTGTGGCTTGCAACTGGCGGAGGATACGACCCGCTAAGCAATAAGTACAATCTCGTCTATAATTCCGACAAAGGACCGCGCATGAAAGTGGAGTGCGACGCAAGAGACGTGCTGCATTTCAAGAACGTGTTCCTCACGGAAGATATGTATATGGGCATCCCCACCATCGACTATGCCTTCAAGACGCTCACCATTGCCGCTACTGGCGACGAGCAAGCCTTGCAGGACATGGCGAAGGGCGGAAAGATGAAGCTCATCATCGGCGAAGAGAAGCCACAGAGTTTTGCCGGTACGCTCGCAAGCGGCATGTTCGACAAGAAGGAAATGGACAAGTATGCAAGCGAAATCGAGCAGAAACTCTTGGGCAATGATGTCGTGGCAATGCGCGGACTTGACAAGATGCAAGTGATCAGTCAGACTGCCCAGCAATTACAATTACTTGAGGCACGCGGCTACTCCGATGAAGCAATCTGTCGTCTGATGGGAGTGCCGAAAATAATCGCCATTGTAGGCGATGGTGGCGGAAACTACCGAATGCCGGAACATGCAACGCAAGAGTTCCTGCTGCGCACTATACAGCCACGAATCCGTGAGCATGAAGACGAGTTGAACAGCAAGCTGCTCACGCCGGATGACTTCGGCAAGCGCAGAATCCATGTGTGCGAGTTGGCTTTGAAGCGACTCGACGCAAAGGGGCAGGCAGAAATCGACAAGTTGCACCTCGACAGCGGTTGGAGTGTCAACGAGCTGCGCAGTCAGTACGACCTGCCGAGCATTCCCGAAGGCGATGCTCACTATGTCAACACCAACCTTGCAGAAGTCGGCAGCGAAAAGCTCCGCAGCAATGGTGGAGGCAGGCCGAGCAACGAACCCGAACCCAAAACTGGGGGGGGGCGAGACCAAAGAGACGGAGACGGAGATGGAATCATAGGAGAGTGAAAAATGCAAGGGTATAGATTTACTACCAGCAAACCTTAACTTTTACCAAAATAAGGGGGTAGGTTTTACCAAAGCAAAAGGTACCTTTTAGGGATAGTAAAGTACGGGTTTTACAAAAATAAAGAACGGTAAACCTCACACTATAAAGTGCGCGATATATAGAACCAACTTTTAAGAAAAGATATGGATGCAAAAAAACGAGAAATCAGAACCATTGACTGCCAGTTGGCCGTTAGAGAAGCGGAAGGCGGTCAGGCGGGCGACTCTCGCACAATCACGGGGCGTGCCATCGTTTTCAATGCTGAAAGCGAAGTGCTCGACGATTGGGGAGAGCGATTCCGCGAAGTGATATTGCCAGAGGCAGTGACAATGGAGTTCCTGAATACGCAGGATGTCAAAATGAATATGCTGCACGAAAGGGAACTGACTGTCGCTCGTTGCAATAAGGGCGTAGGCTCTATGCGTATGGCAGTGGACGAACAAGGCGTGACCTTTGAGTTTGAAGCCCCGAAGTGTGACATTGGAGACCGTTGCCTTGAAATGGTGCGTCGCGGTGATTATTCCGGCTGTAGCTTTGAGTTCTATCCAAAGGACTACGAAGTTGAACGGACGAAAGGAGCCGATGGAAAGGATGAAGTCATCATTCGCCACAAGAGCTTTGAGTTCCTTTCTGCTCTTACAATCGGGATGGACCCTGCGTACAGACAGACAAGTGTCAATGCGCGCGAAATGGACAAGAAGACACCAGAGGGAAAGGCTAAAATCGAAGCCGCAGAGCAGGCAAAGCGCGAGGCAGAAGCACGCGCCAAGAATGCAGGTGCTGCCCGTAAAAGACAAATTCAGTTAATGAAGATCAATAATTACTAACCCTTAAAACTGTTTTAAGAAATGGGAAAATTAACAAAAGACGAACTTCAAGTTCGCAACCGTGAGATTCAGGACAGAATGTCCGAGATGAACGACTTGGTTGTTAGGGAGAAGCGCGAGAACTTCACCGAAGAGGAACAGCGCGAGTGGAACAACCTCAGCCGTGAGTATGAAATCAATCAGCGCGAGATTGTCTTGCAGATGAACGACGAGGAGCTTGCAAAGCACCGCGAAGTTATCAGCAAGGGCGAACAGCTCCGTGAGTATTTCAAGGCAGTACGCCAAGGCAAGGCTGACCGCGAAATCACTTTGTGGCCAGCACAGGAAGGCCAAACCAACAACATCACCGCTTCTGGTGCTATCAATCTGAGCATCCACGAGATGATTCCAACTCTCCACGAAGGTCTTGACCTGCCCGCTTCTCTGCGCATCGTGACTGGTGTCACCGGCGACGAGATTTGGCCTGTCAGCCTTAACGATGTAGAGATGGAGGAGGTTGAAGAGGTTGCAAGCCTCAATGACCAGGTGCTCGACTTCGCTAACATTAAGCCACAACAGCGTCGTGTAGGTTTGACCGTGCCCATCAGCAACATGGCAATCGACAACGCAGCATTCGACCTGATGGCTTTCGTACAGACAAAGTTCACTCTTGCTCTGCGCATCTACCTCGCAAAGAAGATTTACAGCCGTGCAAACTGGACTGGCAACAAGGGTCCTTTCTCTAACCTCGCTAAGGCTGGCGACATCGAAATCGGTGCCGACGCTTACAAGAACATCCTGAAGGCTGTCGCCAAGTTCAGCGACAAGGGCTTCTTCGAGGGCGATGTGGTTCTGATTATGGACCGCGAGACTGAGGCCGAACTGAAGGCTACTCCTCTCATTGCAGGTGCCGCTGGTGGATTCGTAGTACAGAATGGTCGCTGCGCAGGTTATCCTTATGTAGTGACTCACTACCTCAACACCGAGCTCAACAGCGCAGGCTCTCTCGTTCCTTCTGAAAAGAAGTACATCGGTATCGGCTATTTCGAGTGGTTCGCTCTCCAGCAGCACGGGTCGGTCCGCATGATAACGGATTATTTCACCGGCGCAAAAAAGAACGTCACTCAGGTCACTTTGAACACAGCCTGGTCTATGACCGACCTTTCGAAGAAGATCAACGGTGCCAACAACGTGACTCAGGCATTCGCAGTGTACGAGGTTGTTGAAGCAGAACCTACAACCGAGTAGAATCTCACGCTCTTTTTCTCTGGTTTCCTCATAGTTCCATGAGAACCGACGGGAAGGCTCCGAGGTAACAGCCGGAGCTAACCCTCGGAAACCAGAAGGGAGAGAATGAAAAAATGAAAAAGTAAAAAGTCAAACTGATAGACAATGCTCAGACTTGACAAGATATTCTTTGATGCCATTACGTCCGATGAAGATTTGATGAAGGACATTGGCGGTCGTGTGAAATCCACTTGCTTTGAAGTCCCGCCTGACGAGCAAGACAACACGCCACTTCCATACATTCTCATCATTGATGAAGGCAAGCAGCCTTCTCAGACGACGAAGGACGACGAATGGATGCCGAGCATGTGGAGCGTTGGTGCAGGTGTCGAGGTAGGTGGAAAAAGTCCTAACGATGTGGATGAGCTGGTAATGAAGGCGATGAAAGCAATCGCTAATCATATCGGCAACCTTGCGAATCATGGTGAGGAAGTTCCTTGGTTAAATGAAGGCTTTCCACAGACGCAAGGCGTAGCGTGGGATTGGACGAAGCCATGCTATTATGACATCGCACACTATCAGTGCGACGTAATGAATACAAACGACGATGAACAAGACGAAGACTGAAACTCCCGCCTTTGAGGTTGGCAAACCAATCAAGGTAGAAGCTGCCACACGCGAAGAAGTTGCCGAAAAGCTGAAAGCATTACGCAAGGATGCAGAAGGAATGACGGCTCAAGGCGGATTCATTGAGTACGACGGCGGGGAGAAATTCTCGGCTGTCATCAAATTTGTTAAATAATTAATTGTTGAAGAATTATGGCACTCACAAAAATTATGGGACAGAACTTCCGCGCATTTGTCGGCGGTTCTGCCGTACCTGAAGCCACAAACTGCCAAGTGACGATTCAAGGCAACCTTGAAGACAGCACTACAAAAGACAGCGAAGGTGGATGGAACGAGGAGCAGATGACCTCGAAGCAATGGAGTGTGCAGGTTGACGATGTGGATGCCTCACTTGCCACGCTTCGTGCGCTCATCACACGCTTCAACTCTGACTCTAAAACCACCGTCGGCTGGGATCAGACTGAGACAACAGCAGGCACCCAGAACAGAACAGCAGCAAATGCAGATTTCGCCCGCAGTGGTTCAGCTATTTTGAATGATTTGTCTATCAACGCCAACAACCGAACAACGATACAGGTGAGCTGCCAGTATCAAGGCTCAGGAGCTTTGGCATAAATCTCGCTGAATTATGGATAAAGGACAACATCTACGCCTCGTATTCCCTGAGGGGACAGGCACAGTGACCAACTATTTTGTGGCACTTGCTACTGATTTGACCGTGCATTTTTCGGCAACCACCGAGGACAGCTCGACTAAAGACACAACAGACACAACAGGAGCTTGGAATGAGTATGACGTGACAGCACGCAGTGGAGACATTCAATTTGGCGCACTTGTCGGAACTGGCACAGACGCAACCGGCAAGGCTTTCGCTGATTGGATTGACAAGGTGAGCGACGACGTGATTCCTTGGAAGCTGGTAACGGTGAACAGCACTAACAACCGCACCATCGTTAAGACGGTGTGCAGCGGCAACGGTAAGCTCTCTAACTTGCAAGCAAGCGCACAGAACCGGCAAAAAGCAACCTACTCAGGAACTCTTAACATGTACGGACCTGTTACCGTCGGAACGGACTAAAACATCTATCAACCGCTCGCCTGTTGCACTGGGGTGTATTCGATAGCAGACGGGCGGTTTTATTAACTTTTAAATAAAAAGGAACTATGAAGACTAAAGAAATAACCATTTGTGGCAAGCAGGTGACGCTTGCTTATTGTTACGCAACAGAGATTGCCTTTCGCAATTTTACCGGCGTTCCCATTGATGAGTTTGACCCAAAGAACCCCGAACAAGCCATTTATCTTCTGCTTGCAAGCATTCAATCGTATTGTTTGGCAAACGACACGAAGCCTATCATTCAGGACACCGACTTAATGTATAATGCCAAGTCAGCGGAACTTATAGAAGCCGTCAAGACTGTCTTTGAACTCAGGAAAGAATGGTATAACTTGCCAGCAGGAGAGGCGGATATCGACAAGCAAGAAGAAAAGGAGGGCGAAGAAAAAAACGCCTGACAGCCCACGACCTCTTTGAGATTTTCGTGGGCGAAATTGGAATCCCTCGCAAAGATTTCCTCTACGTTTTGAATTTTTGGGAAGCACGTCGCATCCTTCGCGGCTACCAAAGAAGGAAGCGTGACATTTGGAGTGCCGCGAGATGGTCAACATATTATTCTATGCTGGCGACAGTTGGAAGTGATGGGATGAAGAAGGCGGGAATAAACAATCCAAACGACCTGATTAGTTTTCCTTGGGACAAAGAACCAACTCCAGCTATCACAGAAAACGAAGTTGCAGACATGCAAGCTGAAATGGCCATGCTTAATGCTCAATTAAAAGAGAAGCCGTAATTATTTCGGCTTCTCTTGGTTTTGGTAATGTTCGTTCAAATCAATAATGCCCCACTCAGTTGGCGGATCAGGCTCCCTTGGATCATCGTCCTTATTGCAAGCATAAAGCGACAGAACCAGAAAGCAAAACAATATCTTCTTCATGGCTTTTTCTTTTTCTGTTTGTTTATTTTCTTTGCAATCATATCAAAATCTTCATGCACGGACTCCGCAAGCACCTTTGCATATCTCTGCGTCTGTTTGATGTTGGAATGTCCAAGCATCTTTGCCAGGTTTTCTATCTTCACACCGTTACGAAGCATATAGGTGGCGAATGTGTGACGGGCAAGGTGAGAGTGCAGAGGAATCGAGATACCGATTGCCATACCGACTTCTTTCAGCTCTCTATTATAAACTTGATTTGCCATCTTTGGCACTTGCCAATCGTTCCGCTTCAGCACTTCTACAGCCGGAGGTAGCAACTGATTAACGAATGGCTGTCCTGTCTTAATACGACTGCTCGTAATGCACCATTTGCCACCGACCTTCTTATAGTTCCCGATGTCGAATACTTGCGTATCTGAGAACGACAGACCCGTGTACATTTGGAAAATAAACAAATCCCTTGCTCGCTCCATCCACGAACCAGGTGCAGGCGTGAATTTCTCAATCTTCGCCATTTCGTCCTCTGTCAAGTATTCAGTGTTCTGTTTTGTTCCGCGAGAGAACTCGCCACGCATACGATTGTAAGGATTAGAAGAAATGAGCTCGCTCTTCTCCGCTCTCGAAAGCAACGACCTCAAACATTTGTGATAATTATACACCGAGCCTGCTGTTATTCTCGAGCATCGACCTTTGATTCTGCGCACAAAAGCGTCAAACTTATAGATGTTTTCAGGCGTGAAGTCGCACCAATCTGTCATACAGCCGAAAGCCTCAAGACGCTTTAATAATGTTCGATAGTGCTTGTACGTTCCGATTGTCACAGGCAGTTGCATAATTTCATGCTTCATCCACTCGATTGCAGTTTGCTTGTGCGTCACTTGCCACGCCTGCCGACGTACAGAAGCGATGTTGATTTCACGCCCTTCTTTTATGCAAGTATTAACGGCTCGCATAATGTTGTCAATAAGAATGCCGAGACGTTCATTGAAAGCATTAGCCTGCGGATGGTCAACAACTTTGTCAAATTGCCATTGACTCTCACGCACACGCACACCCGTATTAATATAATAAGGAATGCGATTCACGGTAACACGAATTTCAAGCGGTCCTTCGCCGCTTTTCGACCTTCTTCGATGGTCATAAACGACTGCTGTTGTAATCATACATTTGTCATTTGTGTTTCCCCGTGTTAGTCCACCATTTCTTAGGTGGGGAAACAATGGACTAACTTTTTCGCCAAAATCGCCTTATTTCGCCTTATTTCTACTTTTGCAGAAATTTCTTGAAACCCTTTATTTATCGGCTTTTTCCTTTGTTTTTCGGCATTTCCACCATCCTCTCAAAGTGATCCCGCCGGGAGGATATAAGGGGGTGAGATTTGGACGATTAAAGATTTTGTGGGGAAACGGGGGGGTTAATTTGGTTAGTTATCTCTTGTTTTTTAGGTTTTGTATTTCGTCTTTGATGGTGGCGAGTTCGCGGCGGAGTTCTTCGATTGTTTGGGTTTGAGATGCGACGAGCTGGATTAGCGAATCTGCCCATTTTGGTATGGCTTGATATTCCTCCGTTGGCTCTGCGGCTTGCTCATTTCCTATCATTTCTCCATTTCCATATATGAGCCATTCCTGATTGATTTCAGGGAACTTTTCACAGAAGGCTCTAAGAAAGCTATCATTGAAGAAAGGACTTCTTCCATGATATGCTCCTGATACGTTTTCCCTTGTCCTTCCGAGCTTGTTTGCGAGATCGGTTTTAGAATGATAAGCTCCAGAACTATATAAATAGTCGTATGCTTGCTGAAATCGTTCTATTTTATCCATTTTTATACGTTATAGTGTTAAGAAATCTTAAACTTTTCACGCTTTTTATCCACTTTCGGATAAATAACCCTATATTTGCATACGAAAAACGTATAAAAACGTATTCGGGCATAAAAATAGCCGTCGAACTCGGTGGAGTTCGTTGCAAAGGTAAGGAATTGCAAATATACGGCTATTTGCTCGAAAACGCATAAACAATAATAAAAGTTTAATAATTATTAACGAAATGACACTCGACAAAGAGACACGGAGAGAGCTGGCTGATCTTGTAGGTTCTGCCATAGCATCTGCAAAACAGGCACAGAATGAAAGGTATGTCACTGGCAAGCGGCTTTGTGAAATGTTCCAGATGTTTACACCATCACGCTTGAAGAGTTGGGGAGAAACGCTTCCAAGGATTCGCGCGACGTACGTCAGCGAGGACGGGAAATCGGAGCAAAGCGGATGGGCATACAACGTGGCGGCTATTCAGAAGATGATAGATAGGAATGAGCTGGTGTTAGTGATGAAGCCAAAAGACGAGTGCGTTTACAAGCCCAGCAAAAAGAGATAGGCTTAATGGGCTTAATGGGCGAGATGTGAGATTAACAATTAAAAATTAACAATTAAAAATTAAATATAGAGTATTATGAAAAATGAAGTTTTGAAGAACTGGCTGAGGTTAGCGGTCATCTTCGTATGTGTGATTGTTGCATTGGTGTTGCTTATGGCTGAGCCGAATGGTCCGTACTCAGGTTTGTCATGGTTTGGTATGCTTATAGCAACGAAACTCGGTGCAGTGGCTTGCGGGTTTATCGCTTACATGGAAGTGGAAAAATTGACGAGTGAAATAAAAAAATAAACAAAATGAAGTACGAAGGAAGAATATCACGCCTTCTTGAAGTCAGGGAAGGCACAAGTATGAGAACCGGTCAGCCTTGGAAGGCTTTGCCATTCATCTTTGAGTTTTTCGAGCAAGAGGAGGATAGATTTGCCAGCTTTGTGAAGCTCGAGACCTTTGACACGAAGGTGATGCAACAGATAGCTCCGTTCATTGCAAAGGACGAGAACGGAAAGGCCATTATAAAGGATGGCAGCATGGAGCTTTTGCAGAATGTGAACGTGCGGTGCGATTTCCGCCTGAACATAAACATCTTCAATGGAAAGATTTATAATGAGGTATTGCTGCGAGATATTGAAGTGCTGACGAAGGCAGAAGAAAAACCTAACGAGGAACCGACATCAGCGGCAATAAAAGACAACAGCTTTGCAGAATTAGAACTTGCTGACGATTTACCATTTTAGCGCAGTGGCGCACCCTGATTCCTCGACAAAGACGCAAAAGGGAAAGGCGTAGGGCACAGGAATGTAAGCAGCAACACCGGAACCTGCCAGGGGACTAACAGATAGCATGTCGTAAAGGCCTGCCGAAAGGCAAACGTTAATGAATAGAGATTGGCTGACTCTGCTGCTCACTGCTATCACACGGATGTTTGACTTTTTGAGAACAAAACGCATGACACGCGAAAGTAACTCGTAGTGCCGAAAGGCTGAGACCGAGCGAAGGGCGCGTGTGTAATACTTTAACAGCATGGCTTATGGCGATGCTGTAAAAATGAAAAAATGAAATAATAAAAAAATGAAATGGAAGCCGTGTAGCTCAGATGGACGAGCAAGACAGTAACCAATCTGTCGAGGACGGTGGTTCGAGTCCGCCCACGGCTACAAAGAGAAGTGTTTTTCATACAATATGTATTAATTAGTTTGTAAATAGGTGGCGGTTTTTCTCGCTGCGAAGCGTTCGCCATTGTTGCATAAAATGATTAAAGTTTTGTTATTGCAGCAGCCCGTCGTGAGATGCGCTGCTTTTCTATTGAATTATGATACGAATCAAAACGAATAATAACATCGTCGATATTAACATGACTGAGGCGGAGTTTGACGACCAGATGATGCGTGCTTCGGCTGTTATGAAGACGATGACGGGCATAGGTAACAACTCGGCTTGGGCGGCTTGCCTTGAAGCTCTCGACCATATCAAGCAGCACCCTCGCTATAAGCACGAGGTGAAGCGGGCATTTAATGCCGTCACGGATGAGTTCAAAGCCTACGAGCGAAACTTGCTACAAGCAAGCAGAAATAGACTCTTTCACGTTGCCGACATGATACCTGAGAGCCGCAAGCGTTACGGTGACATCACCGACCGCGAGTATTTCGACTATTGGGCTGCAAGCGGAGCCACCGTCTATGCTAACAAGCGCGAGTGGTTTATCAATCTTTGGAACAAGTTCCGGCTGTACTTCATCAATCACAAGGTGGCGCATCCAGACATCGCAGCGTGGGCAGTGGCGGCTGATATGGCTTTGAAGTTGTCGCTCACCATCTACGAGGAAAGTTGCAAGACGGTCAGCGAGAAGGTGCCGATTGCTTTGATAAAGGTCGTATATGCTCAGTTGAGCCTGGAGCGCGTGAGCAAGGCGTGGGGCAAAGCGACTGCACTATTGGAACCCGCCACGCAGTTGAACGATTACACGGAACTTGAGCAGAAGAACATACAACATGGACTTGACCAGCTTGAGGAACAGTGGACCGATACAAATAACATTGTCGGTGCTTTGAGTGATACTTCAGAGGCTTTCGACGAGATATTCAGAACTAAAGGCGAGCAGAAGAAAGCACTCAGGATGATTGCATCGCTTGCCGAATAGATATAAAAGGAACTATGACAGAAGAAGAGCAAAACAAACTACCTGCTATTGGAGAGGGTGAGCAGGTGCCGACATTTCTTGCGGGTGATAAGTGGTACGGCGTGGATGTGAGTCCGTACCGTTTGGACTTCGCAAAGCAATATGAAGCACCAAAATACACGCTTTCGTGGAACGGTATAGGCTTTGCACCGTTAGGAGGCATACACGCCGTCACGGGGCAAGCAGGACACGGTAAGACAATGACGCTGGCACAATTCATCGCTGCCATACTTTGTGGCGAGTTCGGGAACCTCAGATATGAATTAGAGGAAACGATACCAGAGCCGCGCGTGCTTTACATAGACACGGAGATGGAAGAAGCCAACACCATAGCGATGAAGAACCGCGTGCTGACGATGTGCGGAAGGCAAATCGACCAGAACTATGAGGACTTCATCATCCTAATGCTTCGTGAAGCACAAGCCGACGACGAGAAGACATCCGCAGCCTTGCAACGCTGGCGACTGACATTGAAATCCCTGCACGAATATCATCCGACCGTTTGCTTCATTGACGGCTTGCTTGACGTGGTGAACGACTTCAACTCGAACACCGAGTGCGCGGAAACCATCTACAAGTGTATGCAAGCAGCCACGCACTACGGCATCAGTCTTTGGTGCCTCGTTCACCAAAACCCAGGAGGCGACAAGCTGGTTGGGCACTTGGGCAGCATACTTGAAAGAAAGGTGACGGACATCTTCAGGACATCGAAGGAAAAGAACGTGACAACAGGCCTTGCCACATTCACGGTGACACAACTAAAAGCGAGAGGCAGAGACGTACCAGATTGGAAGTTTCAAATACTGCCCGTTGAAGGTTGGGGACGACCAGAGCAACTTAATACGCCACCGACAGAAAATGACACGCCTGAAAACATAAAGGCATGGCTGAGTGCTGGACGTGACGACATCGAATGGCCTGCAAGCAAGGAGCAAATTAAAACAATCTTCAAGAATCGTGGCGGAGTCAAGAACAAACCAGCGCAAGACGATAATATGAAGGTAGCACTTAACCGAAACTTTGTAATTGTGCAACCACCTGACACGATGAAGAAAGGACAAACACACCCGAAATTTATACTTAATCCTTCTGAGTTCCCAAAGAATGATGACCTACCTTTCGAGCCACCAACAGCAGAGCAGACAGAACTTGACTTCTGAGAGTAACTTCCCCAACTTCCCCATATATCCCCTTATAGGGATATATGGAGGGTAACTTCCCCAACTGCTTCCGCAGCAACAACCCCACTGCCCTGCGCTGAGATATGGGCGCGGGCAGAGAGGGGTGGTTACAGCGTCGCAGGTTCTCGCGCGCATGCGCGCATTTTTACAGCCAATGCTATGCCGTTGAATTGGGCGGCGCGTGGCGAAATGTAAAGAAAAACGCACAGACAATAAAAAACCGTCAGCAAACAATCAAAATATTGTCACGTGACAATTTCGGAATTGTCAGCAAACAATTTCAAGATTGTCTATAGACAATTAAAAACTGGCTGCTATAGGCAAAGGAAATAACCACCCGAAAATGTAAAGAAAATGGCTAAAATCGAAGACATAACCATTCGACGAGTGATTGACTCGGCACGGATTGAAGACGTGGTAGGCAAGTTCGTCAAGCTCCGCAAGGTTGGCAACAATCGGCTGACGGGACTTTGCCCTTTCCACGACGACCACGACGACGGGAACTTCATTGTACGACCTTCCACGCTTTCATACGGAGCTGCTGGCAGGAACGGCTATAAATGCTTTTCTTGTATGGCCAGCGGTGACAGCGTGAAGTTCTTGATGGAGCATGAAGGGCTGTCGTTCCTCGACGCTATCCGATGGCTCGGGAAAGAATTCGGCATACCAGTAGATGACATCCCCGTTAACTACACGCCGCCACCATTGCCACCGCCTCCGCCACCGCTGCCGTTGCTCATCATTCCAATCGACATAGTTTTGCGAGTGCGCGACCTTGAAGATGATACCTTCGTCAAGTGGCTGTACTCTCTGCCTTGGGGCGACTATCAGCACGACAACATCCGCAGAGTGTTGGACGATTACCTCGTCGGGCACGGAAAGGAAGGACATACAATCTTCTGGCAGATTGACGACAAGCAGCGCGTCAGGACTGGCAAGATGATGAAGTACAAGGCTGACGGTCATCGGATGAAGAAAGGCGAAGGCAAGCACGTTCAAGACTGGATTCACGCCTCGCTTTTCAGAGACGAAAGGTTCCCGCAATATGATATGGACAAGCAGCGGATGGAGCAGTGCCTCTTCGGTCAGCACCTCTTGAATGCTTGGCCGAATGCGACAGTCAACATCGTGGAAAGCGAGAAGACGGCACTAATTATGGACATCGCCTACTTCAACCGTTACGAGCACTTATGGATGGCGTGCGGAGGCTTGTCGAATATCAGCCGCGAAAAGCTACAGCCGCTTATGGACTTGGGCAGGCGCATTCAGCTGTTCCCTGACCGCGATGGCATCAAGGCGTGGAAGGAGAAAGCAACGGAATTGAATTATGATAAATTAGGTTTCAACACTGACCTCATTGATAACTACTGGAAGCCCGAAGACGGTGAGAAAGCAGATGTGGCAGATGTGGTGTTGAGACTGCTGAGAGAAAATAATAATTAAAAACAAGGAACTATGAAACCATTTCCAGGAACACTAAAGAGAAAAGAGCAAGGTTTTGTTCTTACAAAGCCTCAAATAAAATGGCTAAGTGATGTATATCCAACGAATACCAATAAAGATATATGCAAGGTAATTGGCATTAATAGAGGAACTCTTCCATATATAATCAAAAGGCAATGCTTACATCTTGCAAAAGACAGAGATTGGTTGGTATATGAACGTTGCAAGCAAATGCACAAAGTACCGATTGGTTGTGGGAAGGAACATGACATAAGCATTCAAAAGTTCAGCACAATCACTATTGCAACAAAGCTCAGTAAAGAAGACTACATGATTTTGCGAGAAGCTGCTAAAAAGTCAAAGAAAACAAAATACGAGTTTATTCAGGATGCAATAAGAAAATACATCAAAGAAAACGCTTGAGGCCGTGACAAGCCCAGACGGTAGGTACGGAAAGCAAGTAAATGGAGCAACTTGCAAAGATGGAATAAGGAGAATGGTTCAAAGAGCCTCGCATAGCACTCAGTTCTCCGAAAGGCTTAGGTGAGCGCGGGTTCGATTCCCGCCCGTACCTCGACTAAATAAAAAGTGAAAAATGGAAATATCAGAAGAGGCGAAAGCAAAGCTGAGAGAATTATTGAAGTACAAAATTATAATACCAAGAAAGAAGGATGACAAAGAAAGATGAAGGCAACTTTGTGAGTGTTGCCGGAAAGATAAGCACCTGGAGCTATGGTCGCATCATGCGGATACTGAAAAGCAAAGGACTCAACATTTACCAAATGATACAGAACTTTTGCGACACCATAATCCGCTATATGGATGACAGACATAACCGAACGCCGGAAGTCGAGAAAGCAATGAATATGTTCGAGCAAATGATTGGATGGGAGAACAACTTCAACCTTTGCGACCCCAACACAAAACCAGAAATAAGCGAGGCAACATACTACCTGAGCGACTTCTCAAAAGATGGAAAGAAAGGCGTGCGGGTTGTTCACGTCGAGCGTCCGCTTATGGACAAATGGGTACAGACTTTCAACGTGCAACAGATATTGGAGAAGTTCATGTGCCTGACGTTCCCGAAACTTTACATGCGGCTTCGTGCCGTCGCTGTTGCTCGCGAGTGTCTGAGCATTCTTGAATTGCTTCTTGACATCATCGGAGAACTTGAGCGCGAGGAAGACAAGAAGGAACTTTTGCGACCATTCGAGGATGCTGACCGTTCGGAGAATGGAAAGCCGCTCGAATACGGACAGCGGACACGGCAGACAAAGAACAGGGACAAAGACTACATGGAATTTAATTTTAATGAATACGATAATGGAACAGAACGAACAGATGAACGAACAGCCGAGAAAGAAGAGTAGGATGGAGTTGCAAGAGCTGGCACTTGTTGGACTTGTTAAAGCAAAGGTCGCAAGGCTTCGCCACGTCAATCTATATCTCAACTCCGGCAAGGGAAAAGTCGAGGTTAAGCCATTCCAATTTTACAAGATTGACTGTCCAGATCCAAACCTCAGACGTGATGGCTCGATATGGCCGTCACCTCCAGGCGTGATAACACTAAAACAAATGCGCGAGGAACAGACTCGCCTAATCCCACAAGAGCAAATACATTAAACAACAGGAACTATGGAAAAAGTAATTAGCGCAAGCGGTTTTGAGATTAACAAATGCTGTGCAAGTTGTACGAATAAACAGTACAGCAAAAAGCAGCGAAGCGATGAAGTTGTAAGAAAGTGCGCACTGACAGGAGAAGAAGTCTCAGAACGCAACTATTGCGACGAGTTCCATGTACGTCCAGGACTGTTGAATTTATGAGTAGAGACCCAAGGTATCAGAAGCTGCTAAACTCAAAGCGGTGGGCAGAGACAAAGCGGTTGGTGTGGCAGAGAGCGAATGGATTGTGTGAACGGTGCAAGCGCGAAGGAATTGCCGCTGGCATTTTGCCTGACGGTTACATCACGCCTGGCGTTGACTGCCATCACATTGTGCCCGTTGAACGCGCCAAGACACTCGAAGATATGGAACGACTATGCTTCGACTGGCAGCACAATATCGAACTACTTTGTGTGCCTTGTCATATAAAGACGCACACCGAAATGGGTCAGAACACGAAAGAAAACCGAAAGCAGCGACGCGAAGACCGCTTCAAACGTTGGATTGAGCACCTTCAGCACATGAACGAAGACCACGGCGCACAAAACCCTGCGGCACCCATTTAATTTCGGGTTCTTTTTTTTTCCGAAAT
>Ga0310690_10002024_pt1 | contig 34397 bp, 34 predicted proteins | sample AusTroGonzalo_MG_2_FD_207661 | JGI IMG/M metagenome (GOLD analysis project Ga0310690, IMG submission 207661) | Bovine rumen microbial communities from tropical cattle in Woodstock, Queensland, Australia - Gonzalo_04 (v2) (version 2) | ecosystem: Host-associated > Mammals > Digestive system >...
GTAATCAGGTCAGCAATCTTTTTGGAATCTTGATTCTTTACATATTTGATAACATTATCATAAATGTCAGAAACGATTGCCTTAATTTTGGTATCGGCAAGTAAATCCGGCTGATGGTCCAATACATCCATTAAATCTGGTTCAGGATTCATTTTATCAGAACTCCTATAATATCTTTTACTATTTATTAACTGTTTTCTTCTACTCCGCGATTAGCTCTATCCACTTCTTTAACCATCGGAGAAGTTATTGTATCTCCATCGACGCTACTAATACTCATATTTCCATCGTCGTCATATGCATATGTTGCACTAGCTGTAATATAAGACATTTCATCACCAAGTTTTTCTGCGCCTTCAATGTTTTCTGTATTATCTTCTATTTTATCTTCTAATGTATTAAATACCGCCATGTTTTTTTGGTCTTCTTTTGTCCAATTGTCAGCCACCCATGAATTTTGCATTTTTTCTGGTGGAATTTCAGTCATCATTTCGCCGACTGTCGGTACTCCTTCCATAACCCATTTAGCAGTTTGAGAAGGATTGAACTTTTCAGTTTTAAACACATAAGGATCGCCATAAATTTCATTAACCCATCCACCGGCATAAGGAAGCTCAATTCTAAAATTCTTAGATTGTAAATCAACACCGGCCGCCAATGCAATATTATACGCATCCATCATTTGACCTTTTTGCGTCAAATTGGAAATTCTATTCATGATGTCAGTCGGTATCGAATCTGGAGCAAATTTTTTAGCAGATTTGAGAGCTTGCTGAAATAAACACCCTTGCATAAAACCTTTAATTTGATCTTCTATTGCTGAATTTAAATTTTGTTGGGCATGTTCAGCAAATGCTTTAGTACGTCCACAAATGGCTCTATTTACAAACGCCAATATTTCTTCCCATTTTTTCGCCCAGTACGCTTTTCTTTCGGTGGCGTCGGCATGAATTGTTTTTTGAACAGGAGTATATAGTGCAGACCATAAATCTTTAATTTCATCAATTATTTTCCAAAATGTTTTGCATAAACTTTCCCACCCATCAAGCATCGAATCAAACAATTCTTCTAAATCAAGCAAATTAGCCGGATTTTCGAATTCGGCGATAGCCGTCCCTAATCCACTTAAACACGCATCTGCAACATATTCCGCTAAAAATTGTTTAATTTTGGCTGCTATCATCTTACGTATCTTTTGAATAATGTTTGCAATTATTTTTACCAAAAGATTAAGAATTTTATAAAACAATTTTATAAAAAATTTTTTAATTTTTGACCATATTTTATCCAAGATCCCTTCATTCGGATCATCACTTAAAACAAATTCGCAAAGTTCTTCCATCACCATCGGAATATTGATGGTAGGAGAATTTTGAGTCAGTAAATTTTCAAGAACTGCAGAATTAGAAAAATTGTTTAATTGTCCTTCTACGCCGCCGATGTTTAAATCAGGAATTCCATATCCCCATCCTAAATTTCCTGCATCATAACTGTTTAGGCTGGAATTGGACATTGTAAATGGTTGAACAATTGCCGCTGTCAGTCCTCTGATATCTTGCTCGTAATCGTCATTGAAATTGGTTTCCCATTTTCCCACTTCCCTAACAGCTTCTTCATCACCGTCAATGGCCTTATTGAGAGTAGCGGCAAATTCTTTAGCTTCAGTTTTATTATCAAAAGTCGCAACAAGAACGGTGTTTGATACTTTCTGCACCCCTTCATCATCTTTTTGAATTACTTTGGCTCCGACAGGAACGGTTGCTCTTACTTCAAATATTTGATCTTCAGGAGCATTGTTTGTAGCTTCAATGGCCGCAGACACTAAATGATCGTTTTGAATAAGTTGATCTAATTTATAATTATCGGAATATCCAGGACCATCGAAGACCGAATTTTCCGGATCAATGTAATTTGGATTATTAAAAATTGTATTATTTTTGTCTATCATTTTAATTAAACCCTCATTACCGCAGGTGGTTCCCACACAACTGTATACGTAGTAGAACCAGTCGTTGCTGTAATGCTACCAATCGTAATTGTTTGGGTATTGTTGCCATTCTTAAAGTTAATCGTACTAACACCGCTGATATTGGCTCCACCATTATACGCGATTGTAGCCAATCCAGACGCAGTAACGCCCATGACTCCGGTAATGGTTTCACTCAAACCGCCTTTATATTCATAAATAGCCAAACCAGTAATGGTTGTCTTGACAAGCCCGCCAATCGTATTAGTTACTGCACCGCCGATTGCGTTGGTTAATTCACCATTATAATTATAAGTAGCCGCTCCGGTAACAGTTTTAGTTAAAGTACCGCCAATAATGGTTGTATTCGCTCCTACACATTCATTATAAATGCCATTGTTTAAAAGCAACCCGATTGTCGATGGCATGCCAACAGTATTAATAACTCCAATAGTTGTAGTTTTTCCATAGACATTATTCAGTCCTGCCATGGTGGTCGTATCAACATTCGCTATATTGGAAAAACCTTCTTTTATCGGTTGTGGGGAGACATTGTTAATGATTAAATTCTTTGCATTATTAACAATCACATTTGCTGTATGCCCCAAAGCTCCAGCATTTATAAAAACATACGGATAAACAATTTTGCATTTTGCATTTTGGTCGATCCCGATCATGTCATACGATCCAGCAACTCTAACTGTTTTCGTTCCAAGTACAGTCTCGCTGTAATTAGTATAGGTTAAATCGATCGGACCTTTTACCGTGCTTTTAAATCCGCCGAGAGTTGATTCTTTGTCATTGAGAACAGTTTCAACGCACCGTCCCATGCATACATCTTCTCTTTGTCCTTTAACAATATGCTTCACCGATCCGTCGAATTCTTCCCAATTGATCTTTCCGCGTTTAATGGTTCGGGTTGAGCCACCGGTAATTTCAACTGTAGGCCCGGTTCTATGAAGTCTGTAACTTCCTTCATGATATTCGATGATGTCGCCATAAATTTCCTTATAGACATTGCCTTCAATTCGAAGATTGACATTCCCTTTAATATTAAGATCAATACCACAATTTTTTTTGGGTTCTTTAGTAACAATGCTGATCTTTAAACGAGTTTTCATCTTGGATTGATTCATTCCGGCAGTTCCGGCTTGAACATCCATGTTGGGACTAACATAAGGCGAAACTTTTGTGACAACTTTATCAGCATCTTTTTGTTGCTGTTTTTGAGTATCTGCTAGTTCTTTTTCAGCGTTATCCAGATCTTCATACAAAGACATGTCTGGCGGTTCTCCGCTATTTTCAGCTTCGGATTCAGCTTCTTCTACTTTGGCTTTGGCAGATGCTACTTTTTGTTCAGCTTCAGATACAGCTCTTGAAGAAGCCGTGTCAAGGTTATCAAACTCATCAATTACAATAGAAATATTATCTGTAATAAAAACATGCTGATTGCTATGCTTAGAAAACCATCCAGGACCGGATTGAGAAACTGCAAAATAAACAGGATACCGAATATCACCATCATCGAAGAAAACCCATACTTGAGCGCCATCACCTTTTTTTCCGGCATGGGGAACACTGTTAAAACCAGTTTCTTTATTACTTGAGTCTTTTAAAGCAGTCCACCCGCCACCAAAAATTGGCATGGCGGGTTCAGCCCATGGAAGCTTATCTGGCTTATCTTCAAAATCTTTTGGATAAACTCCAGGGACAAAAATTTTAACTCGGCCTTTATTGAGAGGATCGAGATTATCGATAACAATGCCACGGTAATTACCGTATCGAGCATTTACTCGTTTAGTTTTCATTTATTTGTTTCCCGCTGTTTTGGAAGTTTTACCCATTCCAGAATCGTCAATGACAAAAGCTCTAGTTAAAGTCATTTCAGTAACTGCTACTTGACGCTCAATAACATGACGTACGCCGCTTATTACCCACAAACCACCGTATTTTTTATCTAAAGCCTCACTATTTCCTTTGATGATGGTAAATGAGCCAACATCGATTCCTAAATCACACCTTACCTTGCCATACAACATGCTCGATCGTGTTGTAGCAACTCTGATTTTATATCCAAGCAATGAATCATCAGTAGCATAATATTCGTCTTTAACAATCCCAAGCCGTTCTTCCCAATCGGGAGGATTATATATAAACTTATAATCCATTTCCTTATTGGTAAAGATGGTGTTGAGTTTTTTAAGAGTATATTCAGTTGTGATCCATTTTCTTTTAGTATGATCAAATCTATTAAAAGTTTTTGGGCTAAACAAGTCTCTGGCCATTTCAGCAGGAAATTCCCCATTAATTTCCTTCCAATCAAATATGTTGGAAAATTCGTCAGATGAAACAGCATTGTTAGCGCCGCTCAAATTAAAAATCCTAATTTTGTTATCTTTTCCTGACGTTCTATCTATACGAGTTGAAAATGACTTCAAATAGCCACTTAGTAAATCAATACTAATAAAAAATGCTCCCAACTTTTCACCGCTAATTATATCACATAAACGTTCTATGTGAGATGTTAATGACATATCTATGTCAGAAATATATGATGTTTTAACATCAGAAACATGATTAGCATCGATTTTTAGTTCTACTTCGCCTTTTGCTTCTGATATAATTTGTTTAAGCATATTGGTTGGCTCTTCATTTTCAAAAAAGACTCGAATTTGTTGTTGAAGAGCATTTGTAAGTACATGTGAACCGGTAATTTTATATGTTGGTTCACCAGATTTACTGTCGATTGCGGCTATGAGATCGATGACAAAATTAAGTTCGATATCAGCTGGAGCACGTAAAGATTCATTTTTGATTTTAATGTTAAGAAGCGTTGAAGCATCGGCTACATAGTTAGAAATTGTTCCTAAACCTCTATCGACATAAATTGCTTCAACATATAGCCATTGATCTTGAATCGCGTTACCAATTTTTAAACTTATTAATTGACCAGGATCTAAATTATATCCTTTTTTATCTTTTTTAATTATGGCAACACGAAAATCATGTTCAATTTGATTGATAAGGATCTTTCCGACTGTGCTAGCATCCATTTATTCATGTTTTCCTATTGCTTCTAAAATTGTATCAACTAAATCACGGGTTGGAATTTTTATTACTGTCCCAACAGAAGGCAAAATAAATGGATTAGAAATATTGTTAAATTTGCATATCACCCACCATAGATCCGTAGTGTCATAAAATTTTTGAGATAATAGACTCCATTGATCATTATAAGAAAATGTATATTTGGAAAACAATTCGGAACGAGCGTTTTCTACACCGGTTATGATCAAAGTTTTGTTGAATAAAAAACAGTATTTTCTATCTTTATATTCGACAGTAAACATATTACATAACGAATATGGAGAAATGGAAATTTTATCTAATTTACTTTTTAAATCTTTATATTTCATTTATTCATCCATTGACTAAACAATTCGCCTAAAGTTGGAATAGCTTTACGTAATTTTTCCCATGTTTCTTTTGGAAGCGTTTGCATAATTTTCCACATTTCTTCTGCAGTAGTTTCAGTTTTTGATGTTGTAACCTCTGTGGGATTCGTATTTAAGAAGTAAAGGTAAGTATTAAATGCTTGAGGAACCAAACTTCTAATATCAAGAGAAACTTTAAAAATTTCCGGAAAAGCAGAATTGGCAAAATCGAATGTAGTCATCCCGGTTTTTATTTGTGATTTGTAATACTTTCCAATGCATGTGATTTCTGTAGCTATTGTTGCCCACATCCATCTTAATCTGCCAGGAACAATTATTTCATACACGTTTGGCGATTTATACAGCGAAGTATAATTTTTGAGTGCTTCATTTAAAACACTACTTAATTTATTCACATCAACTTCAAATCCGCTAGTATCAACAGTATTACCATTGGCATCTTTCAATGCTCCGGTGATTTTTGTTTCCATATCAGCGTTTTTATCACTGCTAAGGTCTAATTGGACATACATTTGTCCGGTGATAAATGATACTAGCCATGTCAAATGATTTTTCAAATGCTCAACAGTATCATTGATCAAATGAAATTCTATTTTTAATTCTGGATAATGAGGAGTAAATTCCCAGTCTGGAGTCGATGGATAACCAATATTAGCAATGTTGCTGAGCATCTGTCCCATTTGTTTTCCAAGCATCATTTCGGCTCCCGGCCGTTTCCACCCGGCTTCTCCATCAGTTTCCGCCCAATAATCGGAAAAAAACGGAACTTCGTATGTAATGATGCCTTTTTCAGTTTCAGTGACAAATAGATTTTTAAAACGATCAACAGAATTCCCTTGTGGATTCCAATATGCAGTAGAATTATTTGAAAGCTTACTAACACGAGCATTAATTGATGCTTTTCCAGCCAGTTGCATAGTATTTTCAGCGATATTTTCTCCAGTATTTCCAAGTATCATATGCGATACACCGCCGAGAGTAGCTAACCATTTTATAATTGAATAGATTGCATCACCATACTGTTCAGTATATGTTGGATATTTTGTTTGTTTTTCGATAATCGTCATGGCCACACAGTCTTTTTGATCGCCATGCGTATAATTAAGATAATTAAGATTGTAATTTTGCATCAATCTTATTGAATTAGCTCTACGTAAATCAGGAGCGGAAGATGCGCCTTGAACACTCCCTGTAGATGTTGTTTGTTTGCCAGAAGCTGAAGCACTGCTTGCCATTATAAATGGTCCTTATCATATATTCACTATTTATTGTCGCGACGTGGGTGGAGCGGATGTAGGTTGTTGAACGGGCGTGCCGCTCACTGTTGGCTGTTTTGCAGTGTGAGTATCAATAGATTTCAATAATTCAATTACCTTTGCTGCATTTTTATCACTTTGTGTTGAAATAGAGTTTGCTATTCTTTTTTGTTCTTCCTTATCGAACATGCCAAGGAATTCAGTGCCAGGAGGAAGAGGATAGTTGGGATCATTTGCATGACGAACACGTTCTCTTAAAAGTGCTTTTGAAAGTTCTGATGCATTTGGATATGCATCAACATATGCATCTGATAATTGTTGACGAATAACTCGATGAGGCGGACGATTTTTACTATAAAGGCCTCTTAATATTACACTAGCCATTTGAGGATCGATATTTTTATTTTTTTGAATTTCTCCAAACAATTTGTATTGCTCTGGAGTTAAAAGTCTGCTTAGCATTTGTTGTCTCATATGCGGCGGCATGTGAGCACCGTGCTTTGCTAAGTATTCTATTTCTTGCCGTGCTTCATGTTCTCCATTTAGGATATTAGTAGTATTATCAGATGCATATGGAACTTTATCTCCTTCTATAGTGAAATAATCGCCCCCAAATAGCCCATACATAAGTCTCCAGAACTCACCATTTTCACCTATAGCCTCCGTTGATATATGCACTGGCAATTTTTCGTCTCTACCAAACGTACGTGGCTTATAATGACGATCCATCACTCCTTTTAAAAATTCGACAGTATCCTTTCCGAGTACCGCTTCGCCACCACTATCAAATCCACCTCCGCTAATTGCTTGTTTACCATATCCTTGATTTAACTCTTGAGAATAATCTGTCATTCTGGCAGTCGTGTAATGTCCCCATCCAGAATTATTAGTAACAGTATAATTTTGATATACAAATGTTATAAAACTGTTAATTACTGAAACAGCATATGAAACCATTTCAACATGAAATGAAGCAATCAATGGAACTTTTGTTAATGTTTGCATTGTTTTGCCGTATTTTGTCTCAAGATGTTTAAGTATGGTGGTTAATTGAAGTTTAACAGCAGAAGAATAAGTTTCAGACGCTGTTATACCTCCTACAAACGGATCTCCGCCTTTATTCCATAAGGCATTCCATGCTATTGCTGCTTTATGATCTTTTCTGTATATTTCAGAAAAATAATCAAGCAACTCATTGTTTCCTTGTTCTCTTGCCGTAGGTAACATGGCTTTAAGTGCTTGTGCCTTTAGTTTTTGTAAAAGCTCACGATATCTGTCATACAATATTTTTTTATATGCAAGCACATACTCGTCATACTGTTTTTCTAATTCTTTTGCTAATGGTTCGTTACCCTGTGCTCTAGCTTCATCAATACGATCTTGCATGTTAGGGAATGTAATCGGACTTTGTGCATCGCCATCTTTGGCGGTTTTTTTTAAGTCTTCTCCTTTCTTTGTGGTGGCTGATGCTAGCTTTGGATTTCTTTTAAATAAAAAAGAATCTTCCCTAAATTTCATTCGACTATCTGTAGTATCCGCTAATATCCGGTCAGCATGCTCATCGCCTTCGTGTTTTATTTTCCAAAATGATTCAACAATATTACATATATCAATTATTGCTGAATACGCCCCAAGGATATAAGCGCCCCATAAAGCAATCGTTCCAAGATTATTAAGAAGTTGAGGAATTTGTGCGATTATGTTGATTTTATTCAGCATATTCCCTTCTTCTAATAATTCTTTGACATTTTTATGCCTTTTTTCATTTTCTTTTTCATTCTTTTTATTATTTTTATCATTCTCTTTTAAAAATTTAAGAACTCCTTTTTTAAATTCTTTTTCTGAAATAGATTCTCGCTCTTGCTCTTGCTTTTGCTTATCAACCATGATGTTATCTTGTTTTGCAGAAGTATCATCGGCCGTGGTGTTATCTTGTTTTGCAGAAGTGTTATTAATGGCTTGCTCTACAGTTTGTCCTTTTTTGACAGCCGTTATTAATTCAGAAATCAGAGGAGTGATAACAGACTTATCTAATTTACTACCGTCAATTCCAGTTATTTTAAAGAAGGATTCTGGATTACTGATTTTATTGTTTTTAATACCTTCAATTAGTTTTTTAACTATATCAGTATCATAAAGTAAATCTTTTTGGCCATTAAATAAATTTAAAAATTTTTCAAGATTGCTTGAAAAATTGATGGCTGACTTTTTCAAATTTTTGGTAATTTCATCGGATTCTTTCACAAAATCCGATACTTCTTTTTTTGATGATGCTTGCCTATCGCTTGGCGATGATATAAGCGCTTCCGTTGCTTTCATTTGAGCGGTTGTTTTTTTAATTAAATCCGATGATTGTTGTCCTTTGAAATAAGTTGTTAGTGTTTCGGTTACTCTATCTAATGAGGCTTTTAATTGTTTGGCACCATTTTCATCTTTTTTAGATATGTCAATTAATGTAGCTTGCAAACGATTTAAAGAATCTTTTACTTCTTTATTAGAAGCAGATACGCTTCCCATGGCATTAGCAGTATCTAACGCCTGTTGAACAGGATCTAATGATGAGCCACGAATTGCCATGCCGCAAATTCCTATTTAATAAATCATGTACTTTTTCTATTTATTATGGCATTTTTTAAGGATACAGCAGTGCGATAATCTATATTATTGATGTCTAAAAGTGATGTATGATAATGGACAGATATTGTTGAATATATTAATTCTATTTCATGATGGATATAATAATCATGACTTTTCATAATTGAAAAAAATTATCATACGTAAACACGCTCTCCACATTTTCTCCACATGAATCACATTTTTTGTTTATAAAACTATTATTAAAAATATATTCTGAAATTTGACGGTCACTGAAATTTTTGGTTATAATATTCAGCAAAGAATCATTATTGTTATCATCAATTGTTATTTTTGGGTTAAGTAAATCGAAAAATTTAATTCTTTCTGGAACTGTCCATTTATCAAATGACTGCTCATTTTTATTTTTAACTTCATCATTGTTGATTTTAATGCTTTTTATATACATGCAAATTTTATTCAGTATAAAGTAAAACTGAAATTGAGCATCAGATCCATCAAATTTGTCATATGTTTTTTTTAATGATTCTCTTAAAATGATCAAATCCATCCAAGAAGCGTCTTTTAATTCAAATTCGTACTGTTTTTCACTTAAATCGCATTTGAAAATTAGATGTTTAAATTCATAATTTTTGCATCTTTCTATGATTTTATCAAGGTCAATGGTAATTTTTATATCTGATCCACATCCGCATCGCATATCGAATTTAAAATTATTGCTTCCAATAACCGATTTTTTAATTTGCGATATGAATGCTATCATGTCGATAATAGTTAATTGTCCAGATTTGTATTCATGCGTACCTTCTAACAGCATATTATCGAAAAGTCCTAATCTAGTCATGTCAGAGACATACTGATCATTAGAAACAATCGTTTTGCTTAAAACTTTCTGCATGCCAGTGGTGTATTCTTTAAAAAGCAATTTTTTATTAAATGATGGAATAAAAAATTGTTGTCCACCGCCGTTTACTATCAATTTTTTGGCTTCTTCTATATTCATTATCCTTCTCCTACTTTATATTGCTGTATATTATGAAAGCCAAATCTAATTTTTCTGATGTTAATTTCTCGTCCGTCATGTTCAGCTTTTATTGTGTTATATGAGATTGGTCTGCATCCATTGACACGATAACCCGCCACCATTGATGTTCCATCTAAATCAGAAAAATAATCGATTGATAGATTAAAAAATAACGGCATGGCAAATGGGGTAGAATTCCACATAATGATTGGAAGTATTCCAAATTGAACAACCGATGTTTCCGTGTCTCGATAGTTCACCGTTAATTCATTGCTCGACGGAACTAAAACTGAATCAGATTGGGCATAATAAGTCCCTCTGCCATCGTCTATTACTTCCCCATTTCTGATTTCCATGTCGGGAAGTTCTACAGATTCTACGCAAATGTTAAACTCATTGAGAAATTCTGTAAAAATTTTTCCTTCGTTTCTGCTAATATCAGGATTGTTCCATGATATTTTAAATTTATTGCGTGGAGTAAAAACAAGACCGCTGTTAGCAGAAAGTACATTATAAAATTCTAGTATGTTTTTGTTGTATCCGTTTTTTATGTCATCCCTGCTCTGTTTATATAGCGTATTTTTGCCTTCAGCATTAGCCTTTTCTCTAGATTCTATCTCTTTTTGATCTTTTTTTTCAGCCAATTTACGTTCATATTCAGCTGAAAGATTTCTGTCTAACCAATCACCCATATTGATCTTTTCCTATCAAAAAATTCGTTTAACTATTTATCGGATGTGTTTCCGCAAATTTATCGGTCAACGCTTTTATGCACTCGATCCATCTTTCATTGTTACCGGTAACCGGATAAACGTAACCAATATCGGGATGTTCAAGAGCCAGATTGCGTATTAAATCAATTAAATTATTAATGTCTTCAGAGCCATCCGGCGTCCAATTATCCAACTGCACTAATTGAAGTTCATTGCCATCTTTATTTCCTATATGAACAGTGGAAGGGATTGCAACGGTCGATGTCAGTGGCGGTTTTTGAACAACTGTAAATTCATCAGACGCGCCAGTCATGCTCCACGGATTAGTGCCACCGGCTTTGACATAAGTGGTTTGCGTGGTTCCTTTGACAACATCAAGTTTCCATTTTCCATTTTCATGCCTTAATTTGGCTGAAGTTTTTATTCCATCATCAATTTTGGAACTTAGCCAAATCCTATCATCCCCAGAAAGTTCAACATCACAGAACATGAAAAACAGATCGTTACCACAAATTACAGTCAACGGAACAGTTGAATAATTGCCATCGTAATCAAACTTGACCGTAGAAATTTCTGATCCATCATCGTTAATCAATGGAATAATTTGAGGATCACTTTCGAAAATTGTATTAATCAAATAACCAAATCCGTTATCCTCAAATAAAGTGGTATCGGCATGATAAGATTGCCCATTTATTGTAAACGACATTACAATATAGCGGAAATTTTCAATGTAATAGCGCAGATTGGAATTAACATTTTTGAGCGCCCAAATACGTCCTCCATCGAAACCGTCATTGCTTTGGAATAAATCAAAAACACTTAGCCATCCGCCTTGAGTATTGACGATTAATGTCATCATCATTGGAATATCATGAGGAAATTTAGAAATTATCTCATCAGCGGTAGTAAGATAAACTTCTTTGGCCCCCATCATTGGATTCCATTTCCAATACTTTTCAATACTTAAGCTATGAATTGGATTGATAACTAATGACAAATAACGATTTCCGTCTTTTTTAACGACATCATTACGTTTAAAACCGACATCACCATTACCGATGTCTTGCGTTCCATGATAATAATTATAATCAAATTCTGGGAGTTTTTCCCAAAATGCTTTATGTCCGGCTAAATTAGATGGGCTTCCAAGATAATGAGCGGGAGAATTTGAAATGTAGGACTTCTTGCAAGCGTATAATCCGTCACGTATTGATTGCCCATACCTATAAACTATGTCGCCTTCGTCATAATCGTCATCAATGCTAAACGTTTTATTTGGAGTTTTCGCTTCCCAGAAAATCTGATGCCCAATATCCATTTGATTAGAAGCATGAGAAACTCGTCCTTTGCCTTGAAGGATTTCAATTTCTCCATTGAACCAATCAACTCCCTGGAGAATCGGCGATTGCTCCGGAACGACAAGTCTGACCGTCAGCGTTTCGTCAACATAATTTTCAGCTTCAACTACATTTCCATTGACGGAACCATAGATTGATAAGGCAATGCTTGGGTGATCAGTAGGCTCTCCAATACCACTGACATTGTTATTGTCAAATGAATTAGCAGTTCCCACCGGACAACCCCAATGAGGATAATCGAATTTCAGCTTAATGAAAGCTTCAACACCACCGGTTACACTTTCTCCTCTCGTCACGGATTGAAGAGTAATTTCAGTAAAGTAGTCAAAAATTCCGGTAACGAAAAGAACACCACTAATTGAAAATTTGATTGCTTGAGCCTTATTATATTGGGCCGTATCAACATAAATTTTTCCTGAAACATTGATAGGCACTTGACTTAACGTCGTATTGTATTTGATGCAATTGGAAATCACATCTTGTCGAGCTTCAACTATCCGTTGGTATAAACGACTGTTGTAAATGTATTGTATGGCTCTTCTGCCCTGAGCAATATCAATCAATTGTATCGAATAGCCATTAATATTCATGTACCATTCATCGTAACTAATACCGATTAAACGTTGCTTTTTCCAATAAGTTTCATTGGAAATGTGATTACTTTCAACATCAACTTTTGCTACAAACAAGTTATGCTGATTATCATAAAGCCACTCTTCAAGTTCTTGATCTTTACGTTCAGTAGTATAAATGCTATGCCATTCATCCGGGAATCTAACTATATCGCCCTGATGCCAATCAAGTGAACTATCATATTCTTGAATCGTTGCTTGATTCCATGCGATTGCGTGATTTCCAACATAGCTATCATTGTACATAATATTGTTGGAAACAATGTCTTGCGTGGCTCGATACCATTTATTGTCATATGATGTTATATGCCCAGAAACAAAATCTCTTTGATGATCTTCAACTAAAATGTTATCAACATTTCGAACTCTATCTCTCCATCCGTCATACTTTCCAACAAACGACCAGAAAATTGGATGATTAGGATCGTAGTCTTCATAATGCTCAGCAGTATACCAATAATCATTATATTTTACATTGTTGGAAATGATGTCTTGTGTAGCTCGGTATTTATCATATTCATCAGCAACGATATCATAAAGTTCATAATCGGTTCGGCAGTCAAAATATTCAGCGCGTACTTTTTTCCAAAAAATTTTGTGATTTCCAGAATAATCAGTATTATTATAAAATGCGCTATTGGCTACAACATTTTTAATCGCAACATAGCAAATTTGATTATCGGTATTCTTCATATCATCAAATTTGGCAACAATCGACCCTGATGGAAGATCTTCAATTTGTTTGTAGTCATAAGGATAACCAATCGTCGGGTGATAATAATTATAAGTTCTGTAATCAACAGTTGATCTGCCAACATAATGCCAAAAAGTTTGATGAGATTCAGAAACAGCATCATTATGACTGATGTGATTGGAAATGATATTTTGCTTTGCCTGGTAAAAGAAACAATAATTCCAATCATACCAGTAATTAGAAGGAATGTCATTACCATAAAAATCGCTACTAGTATCGGAACTCCAACTTGTTATTCTAATTATGGCTCCCGACGCATAATCTGAAGACGGTGACCAATCAACAAAATCATCATGCTCATTCCAATAAGCAGAATTGGTTGAATCGAAACTTTTGGGAGTAACGTTATCAATATTTCGTACTGCTATGAAAAGTTTATCATATCGACGATTTCCGACTTCATACGATATCAAATCATCTATTTGTTCATCGGTATATCCGTTCAACCTCATTACATCTGACATTGAAATTCTAATTTTAACTATTTCACCAACATTGTACGCCCGACTGCCGTTTTCATAATATGATTCTTCATTAATTCTTTTCCAAAAATCTTCATTATCGTCAGGTCTTTTTCCAATCGATTGAGCAATGGCTTGATAGGCGTAATTTCTATATGATACATAATCATCGACAGCATATTGTTTATTATCGTCGTATGGCTCAATTTCTTTCCAATAACCGTCCGGATTTTCTGGAGTGTAGAGATTGGTTGGACTGGTGTTAGGAATTGCTTCTTTAGCAGTAAAATATCGATTGCTGTCATCGTACCATGTAACGATTTCTCCTTTTTGATACGCTTTAAACGAAATATATGGAATAAACTTGTTCCATAAAGTGGCATTATCTTGGGGGCATTGATTAACGATTGACGAAAGTGATTCATAATAACAATCGTGATCACCGTCTTTTTTGGCCACCAATTTTCCTGCGCTATATTCGTTGTAAACCCGATAACGCGAACGATATTGTTTATGCCAATAAGTGAATTCAGTAGCCACCGATAAATTTTCAACCACCACATTTTCTTCAGTGCTATCAATATCAACTGAATGAATGTTTTCCACTGGTTCCAAGTAATAGTTAGAATAAGAAACTTGAGTTGGTAAAGTATTGTTTTCGTCACGATATTGCGGATAACTTTTTACAAATTCATATTCTGGAATTTTTTCCCAACACGAAAGATTGTTGCGTGGAGTTTGATCAATTACAGCGCTGATGGCTTGGTATAAAGTTGGTTCACCGTATTCATTTGTAGCTACTATGCTTCCTTGAGAATAATTATGATATTCAGAAAAATGCCCACAAACTGCAAGTTCTTCCCAGTATGCACTTGCGCCAATGTAAGTATTGTCAAGTGCTGACACCGGACGATAATATCTGGTTTGTCCATCCCATTTGCTGACAACATTTGCTACGTTATAACTTCTATTTTCTTCATAAGGAATTATAGAAGTCTGAGGTTCCCAGTAAGCGCTGGCGTTGAGAAAACGGTTATCGATTGCGGCTTTTGATATGTAGTAATATCCAAAATTTTGAGTTTCTTCGATAATTTCAGTACTGGCCGCATATGTTGAACAACGATTGTATTTTTCTTTGAGAACTTGCTCCCAAAAATCATCAACAAGAACATCAACATTTTTAGCTTGAGTATAGGCATAAACCGGCGTTAAGGCAACATAAGCTGACGCGATATCATCGTGAACAACATCACCAACATTGTAGTTTAGTTCATTCAAAACCTTGTCGGCCGATTGCCAATTGCCAGCGCCATACTTGATATGCCGATGAAATTTAGAGAGATATTCGTATTCCGGATTTGGATAATGCGTGGCCAAAGCCGGAACTCTATCAACAGAGTAAAATTTACCATTATACGTTACCGCTTCTCCCAAAACATATTGAGCTGAAGGTGAATATGTTTGATTCTTATCTGCATAAATTTCTTCCCAATAGAAAGCATTATCAGGTGTGATTCCTCTAATTAAAGTGCTAGTCACATACATTGGACGGCCGTCACTTCCAATAACTATGTCTCCATTGTGATAAATCGCATTTTCATCATATTCGGCAATTGTAAATTCTTCCCAATAATAATTTTCATCAGGAGCAACGTTTCTATATACCTTTTCTTGCTCCGTTTGTTCAAAAAGTTGTCCTCCATATTCGACTACCTCTCCAAATTCATAAAAGCTCCGAGAGGCTTCGAATGGGCTTCCTGTGGTTTCCCATTCACTATCATTCATGATAGTAGTAGACGGCCACAGACAATAAGTTTTGCCATCGAAATTTACCAGACTGCCAACTGCGTAAAGTTTTCCATCGATTGCATCTTCAGCTGTTTGATAAAAATGTCTAGCAAATTTTCCATTATAATTTTCCGGATCATTATAACGAGTATCGTCATAAACTCGGTAAATTCGATTTTGATACGAAACAAAATCGCCGTTATGATACTGTTTTGAAGAAGTATAAGCTGAAACCAATCTCCAATCAAGATTTTGAACGTCAAATGTCGAATGACTACCTTTAAAACGTCGAAGGACATTATTAAACCTAACGACATCACCAATCACATAAGTATTGCCTTCGATAAAATCGTTGCCAATAAATGGCCGCCAATAATTGCGTTCGGTAGTTCTTCTATTCAGTGGAGTATCAAAACTGGTGATGACTTCATAAAACAAGCCGTTGCATGAAACAACATCACCGTTGTGGTATTTACAATTTGGATCATACTCATTGTCAATTTTTGTCCAATGAACCGTTGATTTTGGAGGAATGCCGGTAAATGAATTTTGAGCAACATAAAGCCCATTTTCGTATCTTACTTCATCCGATAAATTATAAGTTGCCGATCTATCATATTCAGGAATATCTAACAATTTCCAATAACGGTCATCAGAAACTGGGATATTTTGAATGAAATCAGGACAAATGCAAGTTGAAAAAGTATAGACGTTTTCGTCATCCTGATAAATGCTATTTTTTGACGGACGTTCCTGATAAGCATCATAATACCATCCATACCTGTTCCATGTTGACCAATTGTGGTCATTAGTAGGAGATATACCTTTAATTTTGCCGTCATTGACTACTTTATAAAAATCGCCATTATAAGCGATTTTGTCTCTATTCTCATCTGGGTACGTTGTATTATTGCTGTATTCTTCTAATGAAATTTCGTTCCAAAATCCATTTAATCTTAAATTGTTAGACGAATGATTATCAAAAATAACCTCGTCAGGAGCAACCCCACTGACAGTAGGACAATCAACAAAAATTTGAAATTCGTCTTCATTCAATGGATTTCTACGATAATCGCCGACGTGCCAATCCGAATTTTTGAGCTTTCTACTTTCTTCGAAATGAAAGTATCCATCTTCAGCAACGATTATTTCTCCATTTTCATTAAAACAAAGCTGATTCCCCTTAGATGCGTATTGAATACACTCATAAAGTTTGCCATTGCAAACAAATTCGTCTCCCAAATCATAGATTTTATCTGCATCAAATTCTTCAAAATTGATTGAGGACCACGCTTTTTCAAATCCATAAGATCCGGAAACAGCTACCGGTAAAAGTTTTAATATGCCGTAACTTGTATTAACAACTTCACCAGGGTTTTCGACATCACGATCGTTAGCATGATTATTGCCGATTTTTTGCCAATATCCACGATTGTAATTGTCATCAATAAAAGAATCTGGCGATGGCATCAAAGCAGTAAAGCATAATCCGGAATCTACGTCAGGCTGATTTTTCGCCATAACATTCATCCCAACAGTATCATATTCTGTAAGATGATCAAAGCCATCAACCATTTTCCAATAAACAGGATTGCTATATGGAGTTGAATTAACGATTTTTACCTTGGACAGGAACGGACGCATTTCTGAACGACCAAAACCGGCGATGTCGTATTTGTATTCGTATACAACAAGTTCATTAGCATCATAAGTGCTTCGTGGATTAAACAAATACGTATTCCTGATGACGCCATCGTAACTTTCTATTTCCTGCCAACTTTCGGAATGCTCAACAGGATTTTCATTGGTTGTAATTTTAATAGCCCGATATTTGGCAGAATTAATAAGATCAGACGCGCAGAACGTTACTTCATCGCCAATCTGATAAGTTTTTGAACAATTAAAATCGTTGTCAAAACTTTCGGTAATTATCTTAATCCACTGATTCGAATTGAAATTGCCAGGGATTATGTTTTCTTTGGCAACATAATAAACGCCATTAATTACAGCAACAGCTCCAATTTCATATGAAAGTTGATGTGAAAACTGTTTACCACGTTCCATATAAATTGGGTAAAATTTTGAATAATCAAGACAATCAGCCGGAGCATCAACATCAATTCTTGCCCGATAAATACCGGAGCCAAATTTGACAAAATCACCTTGACGGTAATTCGCATTTACGTTATATTCATAGACTGATTGCATATCCCAGAAGGTTTCATCCGAACTTGTCGATTTACCTGGTGCTCTGGAGTAAATGTCAAATGTAGCTTCATACCACACTTTTTGGAAAACGCATACTGAACCTTTCAAATAATTGTTTTCAAAATTATATACTGAATTTGAAATGCGCCATTTATTGGAATCATTTGGAGTATTGCTATCGACATTTTTTAATGCCACATAAAGATTCCCATTTTGAGTAACATAAGTATTTCTGAAATAGCTTAGCGATGGGTCAAATTCGACAGCATCGAGCAATAACCAATAATGACCTTCTGAAGGGTCTTCTAAATTGCCACGAGTCAATGCCTTAAAGTATTCAATTTTTTCATTAATTGTGCAAGAAACCACATCATCTATTTCATAAAATGCTCCTTCTTCATAAGGGCTGAATGCAATTTCCATCCAATACTCAACGGCCTGCGGTCCGTACGGTTCAACGCTTTCAACCGCTTCATAGTATTGATGCTTGTAATGAACTATATTTCCAGCAATATAATGACGATTAGCATCGAATTCTACTCCAGAATCGATTGAATCTTTTGATCTGCGACTTTCCCAATAAAGAAAATCATTATTGGCAAATGATCCAGTGGCATCAAAACGGTGAGGAAGGAAACTATAAGAAATGTTGTCAGGAAACCCTTCTGAAGGATAAGTGATTGAACGCTGACTTAAATCAGAACCAGTATATAATCCCAATGGATCAGTTTGAATGACCGCGTGATCAAAAATGTTTTGCTCAATTGCTGTTTTATCAATTTTGTATTGAATTTGATTAATGGCGTACATGTAATCGGAACGATCGGTCCAAACCATGGCTACCATATTCGGAGTAACAATTCCTTTAGTTAATTCTACATCAGTCGAAGTTAAAGAACCGCCGAGTAGTTTAACCGATATTTTAATGGTCTCATATCCTCGTTTGCCTATAATAGCTTCAAATCCAACACCGCCTTGAGTTAAGTCTTCTCCGGTGGTGGAAATTGGTGGGTTAAAACTAAAATTAACATTACCGTACTCGTCACCATATTTCAAAAGTCCATTTTGAGTAGTATAGTGCGGTCCTACTGCATAAACCCATACTTTATCGATTCCTTGGTCATCAAAAGAATCTTTAATTATGAAAGACATCAAATAAACAGCTTCTAATTCTACTTTTTCTTCATACGCATTATTGCCTACTTGCTGCCATGTCTGTTTATCGGTGCTGTAGGCATAAAGTGGATTATTTTCTTTAGAAGTTAAAGTGAAAGCAATGTCATCATTGGCTGATTGCGGAAAATTTGGGCCAAAAAAGAGCGCTTCTTGAGGTTTTTGTTCTATGCTAATTTGATTATCCTGCACAAGCTTGTAAGTAATCTTACTCATGTTATTTTATCCACTTTGTTCTTTGATAAATAAGTTTCGTTACTATTTATTGAAATCAACCTTTCATAAGGAAAGATAAAATGGACAAATATGATGCATTAAGTGCCGCCATCGGAAGTGAAGTTACAACGTCAATCGATCCTGTTCCAGCCGATCCGATTGTAATCAAACTTCAAAAAGCTCTCTGTGATGAACTTTTAGCTTCCTATCAGTATTGGACTTGCTATCAATCTTCTCGTGGCAGGGGTAAATCAGATTGCGATCCGGAATTTAAAGCCCATGCTGAAGAAGAAAGAGAGCATGCCGAAAAACTGATGTTGCGAATCAACGAGCTTCACGGCCGTCCGATTCCTCATCCGGCCAATTGGGCAGAAAACGCCCCATTTGGATATACGCCGATTGAAAACACTAATGTTAGAGAAATGCTGACCATTACCATTCAAGCGGAAGAAAACGCCATCGCTTATTATAAGGAAATTCTCAAAGACGCAACTGCTGAAGCCGATCCAACCACTCATCGACTGATCAAGCAAATTCTCGCTGATGAAGAAGAACACCTTTACGATCTTCAACAATTGCTTGGCGATGTTTTTCTTGCCGAAGAGTAATCCACAGTTCTAAATAAAATTTGGGCGAGGTTCGATTTTTTTCGTCCCCCGCCCAAATTTTATTCAAGATTGTAAAGCATCATTTTTGCTCGGTCAATAGTTTCTTTATCCATCGAAGTTCCTCCGATGTTTAGTTTGATGAATGTTTCAAGCACCCGCTTCCTATCATATTTGCTTTTAGGAAAGTATAATTCTCCGATCGAAATTTGAGCATTTGTAAACTTTTGACGATCAAAGGGATGCAATTTACTGTAAAGCTTGCCACGATAAAGAAATTTATCAGAAACGAAATCAATAATGGCTTTGAAACGCTGTTTGCCATCAATGATTTCTTCGTAAGGTTCATTTTCGTCTTTCCAATCCCTATCGCACACTACGATCGCGCCGATAGGAATACCGTTAAAAATGGAATCAATAAGATTGACTTGCTGTTCCAACGTCCACACATCAGAACGTTGGTATTCAGGATGATCATCAATTCCAAAATACCACTTTTTATGAAAAAGTTCTCCGATGCACATATTGAAATAACTGATGGGAACAGACGGAGTATTCGATGCGACATCAAGCCGCTCATAATTTTGGCAGTCAGCATCAAAAACTTCGTGCCAATGAAATACCGAATATTCTCCTCTGGGATTTTTGATGTAGTAATAACAACGATTGTCCGAATATGCGATCACAATACCACGAGAAGTATTGTCACCAATATTGTAAAGATGAGTGGGAGGACAAACGTCATCGGACACCTTCTTTGCACTGCTCAGATTAGCGTTAGCGATAATCGGACATCCATAATCGATATTCGTATTCAATCGATCGTACGTCTTAGCTTCCGAAAGAACATAAAGTCGTTCGGAATTTTTCCCCATCGCCGCCAGAAGGTAAGTTTTATTGGTGAGATTGCGCCACAACCCAACCGAACACTTGCAACATTTTTCAACTTCTTCCGGAACCTTACCATTGACAATGCCAATTTCACAATTTTCAACGGAGCCATCCTCATAATGCAGTGCAGTCATTTTCAGCAATTCTCCCGATTCAGCACATCATACATGATTTTTCGAAGTTCGTCAAAGTATTCCTTGCGTTTTTCAGGGTAATGATCGCCAAGTATCTTTTCAAACAGACCAAGCTGAACGACAATTCGTTTCTCTCGTTTTCTTCCCCATTCCTTAGCCCATTCGTCGATCGTCCGGGCTTCTTCTTCCGTAATCAGTTGAGACGGCTCATAAAAACACACACCATTGTTCCAACGCTCCATGCAGTCATAAGCACAGAGTGGCCTCCTGTTTTCATCGAAGATTATACCCTGGTTGTCGTTGATAACCGGAATTTTGCTGTTTTTGATAGACATTTATATTTCTCCTTTTGTTTAATTTAACATAAAAAGAGAAAAGCAAAACGTCAATTTTTAATAAGGAAAGCCCTGTTTCCCGGCTTGGGGCTGATTGGGGTCAAACCGGGAAACAGGGGTTTTGTGGGGGCTGTAACGTACTTTACTCGTCACTGTTGTGAAGTTCGCCATCAATCCGGCCAACCGTATTGCCGTTGATGTCAAGAATCGGGCCAATAAGTTTCCCATTTTCACACCGATCAGCAAGTTCACGAAAAATTCTGGCCAACTCGGCATTGGGATCATCTTCAAAGGCCGCTCCACAGGTGCAAAGCTTCAAATCTAAATCAAAATGACTTTCATCAAAACTTTCCTGTAAGCATTCAGCGACATCCTTCTTAATCGTAGCTTCGTTAAGGTTTTGCATAGTATCACCTCCTATCAAATTCACTGCTTATTTATCATCCAATGCTGAATGCCATTCGATAGCGCCACGTTTGTTCCGGGCCGTATTTTTGTTCAATTAGGCCACGATTGACGCTTGGAGACATTCGAGATTCGAGAACAAAGCTATATTTCCGATTTTTATTGACTGCTTTACCTCTGGTCAGCCATGAACCAACAATAAACATTCTTTCGAACTTTTCCGGATCATTTTCTACCAATTTTTTCAATTCTTCAACACTCTTTCCCTCAATGCTCAATGCCTTTTTGGAAAATTTTGCCGGTTCGTCCCCATTCAGATAAATCAATTCAAATTTTCCATCGCCGTGCCAAATAACAGAATCTTGATTGTATTTTTTGCCAAGTTCTATCAATTTTTCACGAGGGATTTTTCCAACCAACAGTGATTTCTCGAATATGTCCTTGCCTTGGTATCCTTCTTCCTTATACGCGCCGCGAAGTTCAACAAAGCCGTATCTTGGTTCACCCTTAGAAAGAATGTTCTTCAGCTCCATATGCCGCTTTTCATTCAAGTCGGCCAACTTCTCTTCATCCGGATTTTCGCCAAGCAAATCTTTCCGATAGGCAGAAATGACGCCAAAAACAACATCATCCCTGGTAATCAAATCGTAGATTCTGCTGAGCGAAGTTTCATTCATTTTCTTTTCCTTGCACTGCTCATCAATGATTTCGGCAGTAAATCCATTATGAGTAAATCCGTATTCTTCAGAAAGCCAATCAGATAAAAAGCCCATGACGGCATCCTTATTGTCAATATCAATATCATCGAAATCAACTTCAGTGGCAAAATGCGATTCCGGGGCTTCTCCTTCTTCGTCACAATCCCAGTCAACATCAAATTCGACCATCAAAGTATTGCCGCTCTTTTTTTCGCCTTTGGCTTCTTCAATAGCCTTTGAAATAAAAGAGCAAACTTCTTCAAAAAATGGACGGTATTGCTCCTGCGATGTTTTGGCAAGTTCTTTTTCTCGTTCAGCATTACTGGTTACAAAGTCATGAACCTTTTTCGTAACTTCATCATTCTGCTCTTTGGTGTCAACCCATCGTTGAGCAAACAAATCCTTTTTACCGGCCCATGGATTCCACAGATCATCGTTGTCATAAAGATAGCAATAAATGGCATCGAGAGCCAAACTTCTGCACCAATGATCAGAAGCGGTTGCAAGCCCAATGGCCCAATTAAGTCCGGTGTTATTCTCTGCTTTCGCTTCTGATTCATAAAGTCGATTGGTGATCAGCATGAATGATTGTTCTGGAGCATATTCTGGAGTTCCAAGTATCACAGTAATTTTTCCATCAAACTCTTTCTTGAGTTCATCAATGGAAAGTTTATGAGTGCCTTCCTTACCACGATAGTCAAAACGATACAACGGTTGTTTTCGCTCATATCCCTTAGGAGTAAACGAATAATCGCCGGTGTAAGCATACCCCAACGATTCCATCTTTTTGAGCATATCAATCCATTCGATTGATTTCTTCGATTTCACATCCATGTTAATTCTCCGATTTCGTTGACATGTTACTACTGTCATCTTCTCTATTTAGTATAAAATCGAAATTGGAGATCAACAATTCCTTTCTCATGCGCTGACGTTCAACATCGGATCGAATACAATGCCATTTTTCAAATGCAAGGATGTTGGCAAATTTAAACAATGATCTGATTCTTTCAGTATCATTCAAACTGATCAGATATCGGTAATTGCATTTGGACATGATAGAAGCAAACCGTTCAAAATCAAAATTTTTATGACGATCGCCACGGTTGCCGTAAAGGATTTTACGTCCTATGTCATAAGGAGGATCAAGATAAAGAACTACTTTATCGTTATCAGCACCACTCATAGATGGCGAAGTAATCAAAACCTCATAGTCAAGTCCGGTAAACATGGCATCTTTCAGTGCTTCGTGGGCAGAAAGTAATCGATCAATAGAAGATTCAGTAAATCTTCCGTCAAACGCCTTTTGAGAATAACCGCCGCAACGAGCCAAACCGGAAAAAGTAATCCTACTCAAAATGTAGAAGAAGGCCGCTTTCTGCGTTCCCACGGCATCATCATACTGTTCCATGATCCATTTATAAAGTTCACGGCCATTTCCTTGAAACAAATTACGGTATTTTCTAACTTGCGCAATCAAAACGGTTGTATCAGACATCAAAGCCCTATAAAAAGTGGCCAGATCTGGAAAATTGTCATTCAACCAATATTCTTTTCGATTTCCGTAAATGTTATGAAGTTCAAAGAAAATGGAAGCTCCTCCGGCAAATGGCTCTCGATATTCTTCAAAATCTTTAGCCATCAACAGTGGACAAATAATTTTAGTAAAACGACTTTTGCCACCAGGATAACGGAGAGGACTTTTGATTTTCATCAGATTTACCATTTTCTTTTCCAAATTGATTTTTAAACACAAAAGGAGCCGAATCCAAACAAAATTGAATCCGGCTCTTAAAATAAATTTTATGTCCAAATGGTGACTTCGCCACCGCATTTTTCAGCGGCATCATTAACTTCATCAATCACCGCTGTTCCCAGTCGATCAAAATGTTTGACCGCCTCGACAAATTTGTCATAATTGGGAGAATCAGTAGGAACAACATAGTTGGAACAGAAATTACAGATACGGGTTTCTCCCTTTACAAAAGGAATGATCCGATCTTCGCCCTTTTCCGGCCACCACTTAAAAAACACAAGTTTTCCTGGATGTTCACTTTCCATAGCCAAAATCAAATCCTTGTTGGCCTGGAAAAGTTCACGGCTGGCTTCCGGAACCTGACCACCATAGCGAGTGAAAATTTCATTCACTTTTTCTTTTGCTTCTTTAACAGTCATAATATTTCTCCTTAAATCAAATGTCCAACGTCTTCAAATTTTTGACGTATTCGATGATGTCTTTGACAGCATAGATTGCTTTTTCTTCTCCATCATATTTTCTCAAAACATCGACAGCATCTTCCAACAATTCGACATCTTCCTGCTGTTCCTTCAATGTAATGACAGCACCATCGATCCCAAGATAATCGGCGATCAATTCAACTTCCGGAACCTTATTATCTTTGCATTTGATCCTCTTGGGATCGATGCCTTTAGGAAGTCCTTCCAGCGATTCAAGGTAATTGCCATTGAGCAGAATATCATCGTCCTGAACGATTTCCGGAATCCCTTTGAGCGTCAGTAATTTGGCGTTATCCGCGCACAAACTGCCAACCTTTTTCGGTCCATCTTCAAAAGATTTAAACCATGAGCCGATGAGGCCGCCACCGATGATAAATTCTCCATCAATCTCTTCAGGGCATCCCTTAAGAGAAGTAATCGACGGACAATGCAGAACAAAATCGCCCTTAACTTTTTTGGGAGCACCTTTAAGAGAAGTAATTCCGGACGTATAATCGATTTCAATATTTCGATCATATGTCTCGTTGCTCATATCCCTCCCGGCCCATTCAGCGAAAGTCCATTCTTTGACTCCTTCAGGACGCTCGATTCGCTGAATTTCTTCTGATTCGTTCAAAGATTTGGAGAGATCCTTCCGGATCACAGCTTCGTTCAAATTAGCCATGATAAAAACTCCTTATAATAAGTTTATTTCTTATTTATGATAGAGAAGCAGTAGGGGGTGAGTCAATCAATTTAACAACCATCAGCTTATTTTCTAACTCACGATATTCATCAAGCCTGATTGAATAAGTATTATTTCGAATTGACGCTATATAGTATACCGGATCTCCATATTTTTCTTTGGGATAAAACCATCGCTCATCTTGTAAAAATCGACGAGAATTTTCATCGGAAGGATCAAGTTTAAAAGTAGACAAATAACGGTCAACCTTCTTACGCAAAAAAGCGTTTCCAAATCCATCACGATATATTTTACTATTACCGATCGCCGGTATTTTTGTCGGTGAAAGAAGATGATATGTATATTCATTGATATTGAATCCCATCGTTTCCAATTCTTTTAAATCGTAAAGTTTAGTAAGCACGGGGGCATTGGCATTCTCAACATAAATTGGGGAGATTTCTTCAATTTTGTCAGCGTCAATTACAATGCCAGTATGAAGTTTAACAAACAATTTCTACCTCACTTCTCTTTTCCAATTTGATCAAGACCAATTTTACTGAATCCACAATAAGCATCGAACTGAAATTTCGGAAAACTGACTTCAATTTCGCTTACCTTATCAGTAGCATCGAGCAAACAATTTCCGGTATAACGATCGCCATGATAGGCTCTATTGTTATACCATTCTTTGCAATAATTGGGAACTTCAACGCCCAACAGTTTTTCAACTTCTTTATAACTGCGCGGACAAATATGGAAAAAATATCTAATTCGATATTGTGGATAAAACGGACAATGAAATTTAGTTTCGTACCAATACCGATTTACGGATACTTCAAATGGAGTAAGACATAGGTATTCCAAGTCTTCATTAAAAAAGTTGGAAGTTTTCGACGATTTAGTTATCAGCTCTTCCATATAAAATCTTGGATATCCTTCCAATCTTGGATCATCTTCGTCTTCGTTTTCATATCGAATTTTGCAAAGTTCAAAAATTTTGTCCTTGACAGCCTTGAGACGATCGCCGTACCATTTTATCAATCCGGTTCGTCCACCGTTAGATTCAAAATCTTGAATCAATTTGGATTTGATATGATTGGCCAATTTTTCTCTTAGTCGGAAGTAAGCTTGAAGTCTCATTCTCTGCAAAGATCCAACGAATTCAAGATGGACATTTTCATCGCCAATTAGCCTATTGATGGAATCGTCTTTGAGTAGTTCCTCGTCATTGAACTCGAAATCTTGTCCATAGATGTCAACCAGACTCTGATTGAGTCCAGGAAAAGTGCCAACTTCACGATAATGCTTTCCAAATTTTTCGCGGTCAGCGTGATTAAATTCAGCGTTATAATCACCGGCGAGAAATTTGTCTTTATCAAAATGAATCAGCGGCTTGGAATTGGTCAAAATTAAAGCAGAATCTTGCCGTTTGATCAAAGCATTGGCCTCTTCCGAGTAATTTTCAATACTTTTTATGTTCATCGGCAACAAAGCGTTGATAAAAACTTGCTTTCCATCAAGCAATTTTTCAGAATGTCTGGCGACGATGACTCCCATCGTCGTTATCATTTTCATATAGGTTTCACGATTGATATCGAAGATATTCAATTTGTCTTCTTGCAATTCCATCCGAGTAGCGTAACCCTTATAATCGTATTCGGAGCAGTTGATCAATTCGTCATAAGGAAAAAGATCCATCGTTTTTGCGTCAGCAATGGCTCTACCGTTGCGAAGACGAGTATGTTGGCCGATATAGGCCTCATCAGCACGTTCATTATAAGAAAACAGATTTCCATTGGATTTGATGAAAACCCCGAAATAGCCATCAAAACTTCCAGAATTGGAAATGAAGCAAACACAAACACCATCGCCAGCATGCTCCAGAGTCAGAAGGCATTGCGACAACGAATTGAACACTTGAATTTTGGAAGAAAATTGTTCAATTCTGTTGCAGGGCTTTCCAGAATTGACATACACTTCGAAATGCAGTTTTGTCATTCCTTCCATTACAGCGTCGATTGCATTCATGAAATCGGATTCTATGTCTTGCAAATTTTCTTCTCCGATTAAAGCACGGCCAACGCCATTGGCGGCAATCTGATTCAGCGTCGCCATAAAATTCTCTTTAACTTCTTTAATTTCAGGAGAATTAACAACATCATAAACCTTTCGAAATTCTTCAATGGCAGACGGATTTTCAAGAACATCGATCACGCCAATGGAAGAATTTTTCAATTTATGCTTACAAAGGTTGTGAATGCAAATCAAAGTGATAAGTCCGGATTCATCAAACTTCTTATCATATTCCATGATTTTGCGGAGTTTGAGATCGATATTGATTTCTTCATTTCCTCGAAAGTTGAAATATATTTTGAACGTTTTTCGATTAGGATCGTAATTTAAAAATTCGAGCATTTTATTGCTAAGTTCAACAAAGCGTTCAATCATTTATCATTTTCCTTTCAACGATTCGAGCATGACTTTCAATTTGGCAACATTTTCTTCATCGTCACGATTTTCCTTTAACCGTTTTTCAATTCGATCTTTCAAAAATCTAATTTGCTGTTCAGTGAACATTTGAGCAGTTTCCTGCATGGTCGTGGTAAAATATACACCGTTACTGGTGTCGTGATAACAAGTATGATCATGATGGAAATCATATTCGACACTTCCATCAGCATCGCTAACAACATATCCGTTGTTATTAAGCATCGAAACAAATCGGAAAGATGTCGAATTACCATGCGGAGTAATCAATATCTTACATGGTTCATGATCGTCGCAGTTATTACATTCTATGACATATTGGATATTGTCGCAACTTTCCCGGATTTCTTTTACTGAATAACTGAAAATTCCGGTGTATATACCATTGCCACTTACCCGATAAACTTTATCACCGATTTTAAGCATTTTAAGCATTCGATCTTAATATTTCAAAAGTTTGCCATCGCCGAGAATTGTCAATTTTTTACTTTTTTCATTCAATATAAAGGATTGCGGAGCATTGATTTGCGATTTGGCATCATATAGATTGCCAAATACTTCCATTCGGACTTCTGCATCGGGGCATTTCTGAACGAGATCATTGATTTTTTCGGCAAATTCTTTCAAATTCATTTGCAGTGCTCCTTATCAAATGATGAACATAGAAATCGTTACAGCGATTTGCATGGCATGAAACATTTGATCTTCAAACAAATTGATTAACTTCCAATTGGCCTTAAGATCGTCAATAAATGCATGAACAATTGTATTGATCAGCAAAATAATGCAGAGTTTAATATCCGCGCCAACAACGAAAATGATTAGCGGCAAATAGGTAAACAATGACCAGTATGCACCATGACAAAGCAAGCAACAAATGTAATCTTTTTCATATTTTCTATCCGGGGCATTCTTCAGCCACCATTCTTTACATTTGCTTTGAGCCAGCCATCCCTGAAGAGTAAAATCGGCGATAAAATGAAAAAGCAAAACCGTTAAAACGATTTTAGTTATAGAAAACATTTTAATTCCCCCGCCATTTAATTGGTTTAAAATGAATCAGAAACCTCTTGAGGTTCTTTCATCCATTCCTGTTGCTGACTTTTAAGGTGAGCAGTTTTCCGCTCCAAATCGGCGATCTCCATCGCAAGATTACACAGCTTGGCTTCTCTATAAGTGCGGTAAAGATGATTACGAGGCTCATCATATCCAGACTGCATGTCCGGGCTGGCATTGATACCAACTTGTTTCACGATGCAGTTGGTATCAATGCCATCATCATAAACAATTTCAACTACCCGCAGAAGATAGTCAAAAACAATTTCACCTTTGGTAAATGTTTTCATCCGATTTCCTCTTTTTGATAAGTGAATTCAATCACACCATTTTCATAAATTCTAATGTAATTCGACGGCTCACATTTTTCCGTATATATCAATTCAGTTTCTTTTTGATCGAAGTTATCAAGTTTGATCTCCCAAGGCATATCTGTGCCATTGTTGATAAGCATTTTTGCTTCATTTCTCAAAAAAGATCGCTTCTTCAGCACAAGAAAAGTATTTCCGTTGCTCAATGAATTCAATATGGCATCAACAGTGGTTTCGTTAACAAACGCATTTTCCGTATACTCAGAAATGGCTTTCTTAACTACCGGAGATTTGATCCCGATAAATTTGGCAGAAAGATTACTACCGATCTTTTCAGACAAGGTATGCTTCAATTTGAAAAGCACTTCTATTCCCGGCAATTTTTCGGTAGTAACGTAATGTTGGAAAAAATCTGAAATCGAAAAAGTATTCATATCTTTGACTCCTTTTTTGTCTTTAAGATAAAATTCGCCCTTCTTCAAGTCAATTGCTGATCTGAAGAAGGGCAACAACAACTGCATAGCGGTTAATCACTCCGCTTTCCGTATTTTTTCATATTCTTCGGCTCTATTTTTAGCAAATCCAATTAACTCATCAGCATATTTGGAATTTGATTTTCCTCTGTTAATCAGCTGATTTAATAATCTGATCACGTTATGCCGTTTAATCTTCGTCTTGAAATTTCGGTAGATTTGTTTTCTATTTGATTCGTGTCTTCCGCAAAATTCTTGATACCATTCCGCATTATGAGTACATGCCACTCGATTGCAAGCACCATGATTAGACGGTTCTTTTTGAGGAATCAATGCCACGGAAAGGTGGTTACTTTCCAATTCAAAAAGCATTTCTTTCAAACAAAAAATGACCTCTCTACTTATTGGCATTTTCTTTGCGGATCTCGTCAGCTTCCTCTTGAGTTAGATATCCTTTTTCGACTTGTTCAGTAAGCCACTTGTCATCATTCATATTCTGATAGCCATGAGATTTAGCGCATCCATATGATCCGCAAAACAGGAAACTGCAAGTGATGGTAATAATGACAAATTGTTTAATTTTTTTCATTTTTGCATCCTTTCAATTTATGAAATCAAATATCAATACTGTCGAGAATTTCCAAAGTCTTATCATGGCAGTAATCGAGAAGCTTATACTGATCGGACCACGCAAAAAGATTACTGCCGAAACCATCTTCAGGATGGATCAAATGAACATTCGGAAGTTCAAAAAATCCATCTTCTTTAAGCTGATGGAATTCCCTGTCAAGAGCGGCATTCAACAAATTCAACATTCCCCAAATTCCGTCTTCAGACTTATAAGGAACATATGTTGGAGCGATAAAGACGAAAATGTGCTTCCATTTTTTGATTTCATCGCCACGTGGAATCGGAACATTATTGAGAACGCCGCCATCAACCCACAAAGCATCACCGATCCTCACCGGCTTGAAAATGAATGGAATTGAAGTGGCCGCCAAAGTGTAAGCTGGAGTAGCCCTTTTAAGGTGAGCCGACCAGTCATTCAATCTGGTAACAGATACAATGACTCGCTTGGTTGCTTCACCGGTCATATTTTCTTCCAAAAGTTCTTTAATCTTGTCATTATCAACAACGTAGTTAGAAGCTCCGATGACGGTCTTCACTGCCTGATATGGACAAAGTTCAATGAACCCAAGGGGCGACCTTGAACGTATCAACTGCTCAATCCATTCGACCCCCTTAGAATAAAATGCCGAAGAAAAAAGAGCAGAACCAGAAGATGCCATCGCATGTCCAGGAACGAAATCTCGTTCGCAAAAAGCTTTAAAAATCCCGGTGTCACATTCAACACTCTGAAATCCAGCGCCTTGCCCAACAAACAGCACATCTTCTTGATAATTCATTTGTCGTTTCTCCTTGTTGTAAATCGTTTTTATTTAATTATTATCCATGCGTATCAAAATTTTATAAATTTCTTCAGCATTTTTAAGTTTTCGTTTGCTTTCGGCAATTTCATCTTCATAATGCTTTTTTACAAATAAGCAGAGTTTATCCATCATCGAAAGTTCCATGGAACTACCATCAGGAACATTGTTTCTGACAATAAACCACGTTTTTTCATTCAATTTTCCAATATTGCCAATCATGAGACAACCATCAATAAAATTGTCTTCTTTAACGCCGCCAAACACAACTTTTTCTTTGGGAGTGATTGGAATTAAAGGCAGTGCTCGATCTTTGATGATTGGAATTCGTTTAATGCATTGTTTGAAACTTCCTTTTATAAATTTGATAAAACAAAACGTCAAATATCCAGATGGAACATTGTAAATTCCATTATCTATTAGGTAATGGTGAATATCAGATTCATTTTTAATGTATGATGGAAACAAAATCTGATATGAAGCGAATTTATCACCGAAATCAACGGTATTAAGACAGAAATTTTTATTTTCAGCAACAAAAGAAGAAAAAGTATCGTCGTTAACGGCGATCGCATTATTAGCACTAACATAGGTCAATGCAGTCAAATGAGATTTGGTTAAATTATCGGAACAAAAAGAACCAATATCCTTGCCGCTCTCATTAAATACTTCTATGGATGGCCGAGATAAAACAGATTTGAATTGCAATGACAATGTAAATCTTTTGCTCATCTTGAATAATGGCTCCTTAGATTACGGAGATTGATGCTCAACTGTTGAGCGTCTGACAGTTCTTTCATTTTTTGCCGGATTTGCTTATCATTGCGTTCTTCAATGTAAGCCAATAAGTCTTGACGGAGATCAGCCCAATTGAACGGTTTATCATATGCTGTTGCCGATCTTATCATCCACAGATTGCCAGGAACTTCGACGATGTTGGAGTCAGAAGAAAAGCATGGATATAAACCATCAAGGAATTCAGCTTCGGCATCACTTGACGGGTAAAGAGTCATTTTTACTTTGTCAGCACCATAAATTGGAACATTTTTATCATAAGAAACAATCTTCATATCTGATCTAATTTTGACTACAAAAACATGAGCATAACCATCAGGAAGAATGTAAATATCATTTATCGCCATTGCCGATCTAAAATCTTCATCAGATCTCACCGTGAATGTAACAATGAATGAAAATTCTCCTCTATTAAACCTATATGGATACCATTTAAATTCTTTATGGTGTTCCATAAATGTATCAATGCTGGGATCGTTAAGATAAATTTCTTCATTCATCTTATCTAAAAATGTCGTTGCACGAGCAAAATCGCGAATGATATTATCACTGAATATTTCTTCATCGGCCTTGCCAAATCGAATAGTTTTTACTTCAGAGTCCCTATTACTGTTATCAAGAAAAATTTCGATTCCTTCATACGCGAAGAATTCATTCATTTTGATTGCGATTCTACCCATTCATTTTCTCCTTTTCTTGACATCAAACACTTCTTCAAAAAATTCAATCGCCGATTCTTTGTTTCGCTCTTTCAATAAATGAACCAATCCAGCACTAATCGTGCCGACATTGATTGTAAACAATCCATATCCGATCACAATCAAAAATGCGCCAACGATCCTTCCCGGAATAGTCACCGGATAAACATTGCTATCGCCGATAGAAGACGCATTCAAACTCCACCATAATGCATCTTGGTATGTTTTTATGTTGGCTGAAGCATCGGTTTGTTCACATTTGAGGGTAAAGTAAGCTCCGACAAAAATGATGATTGTAAAAATCGTTAATGTAGAGCATAAAATTTTGATTAATTTTGTCATTTGAACAGATAAATTTTGTGATTAATATTTACGGCGTGTTTGATTACTGATCTCGCGATCTCATGAAACAAGCATTCTCTCTCTTCTTTTTTATCCATCGATTGTTTGTTGTGACGTTTAGTCCAAAAAGTCCGGCAGTTAAGAAACTCAATACGCCATTTAACGTAATTGCAGGCAGTAAAAGAAATTCTGGACAAAATGTTCAATTTTTTATCGAGTACCAACCATCTTTTATCGCTGATCTGTATAAACATCAGACCGCCATAAACCGAATAAATTGGAGTTCCGAATGGAAGTTTATCTTCAGCAAGTTCCCATTTATTGTAGTATTCATCCCATCGTTCAGTGCGTCCACACCTGGCGCATTTGCGCTCTTCTGAATTAATTTCTTGCCATTTGTGAACGCCAATTTTACACAACAGGGATTTTCTTGCCACTTCATCACTCCAAAAAAGTTTTTACTTTGTCAAAAATTGTTTTGAATTGCCTTTTCAACTTATACAAAATAATCATTTTGGCCATTAATTGATAAACGAATAGGATATTACCAACGTAATTTCCAAAATCAAATGATTTAATCCATTTGACACAATCTTCGCGACAGTTCTGGCCGCATTCTTTCATTAGATGAGAAAGAAAATGATTGCTATCATTGATAGAAACGATATAACGAATATCGATAATCTTTAAAGCGGCAAGCGCGGCATCCCAAACCGTATCAAAATTTTCAGACTTATTAACTTTTTGTGAATTGGGATATGTTATACTGTATGAGAATTTTTCATCTTTTTCTGAAATTAAGACATTGAATTCGATACCAATAGCGCATCTGATTTTTGAATTAAAATTCATTTCCCGAAAATTTTCTCAATGTCGCACTTCTTCATCTTGTCACCAAGCAGAGAACGCAGAATTTTCATCGCCTTTTCAAATTGAGGATGGGTACTATTTCGAGCCGCAAGATTTTTTGCTAACCATTGTAGATCGTTGATCCTATACAACGGAATGTTCATGGTCATCAAAATATCGGTTAATTCCTGCGGGATTTTGTTTTTGTTCTTGCCCATTGAATTTCAGTTTCCTTAATTTAATCGAGCCTTGAAGCCTCTACCACTTCGATTTGATCAGTGACAACTCTGATTATCATATGTTTGTCAGAGTTAAACCTCCATTTGGTCTTAGGATTTACCATAGCGAAAAGTTCTGCTAAATCTTCTCCGTGCAAAATAACGC
>Ga0310690_10002026_pt1 | contig 34364 bp, 27 predicted proteins | sample AusTroGonzalo_MG_2_FD_207661 | JGI IMG/M metagenome (GOLD analysis project Ga0310690, IMG submission 207661) | Bovine rumen microbial communities from tropical cattle in Woodstock, Queensland, Australia - Gonzalo_04 (v2) (version 2) | ecosystem: Host-associated > Mammals > Digestive system >...
GCTGCATTCCCATGCACACGCCGAGGATGAGCATCACCAGAATCATGATGTAACTGTTGGCGATGCCGTAAGCGCCCACCGCCATGTCGCCGCCGTAACGGATGAGTTGTTTGTTCAGAATCGCCACCACGCCAGCCGCCGCCACATTCATCAGGAACGGACTCATTCCTATCATGAAGATATTTTTGAAAATATAGCCTTTAGGCTGGAATCCGTGTCGGCGGAAGCGGATGAACGAGTCACGTTTCACAAAATGCAGCATCGCAAGGAATGTGGCAAACGCCATCGAGATGGTGGTAGCCCACGCCGCGCCTGCGATTCCCATGTCGAAACCGAAGATAAACAAAGCGTCGAGCGCAATGTTGAGCACGGCTCCCGACACCAGCACTATCATCGACTTGTTGGGATATCCCGACGAACGCATAAGCGATACAAGGTTGAATGCCACAGTGGTCAGAAACATTCCAGGAAGCACGATGACCATGTATTCACGGGCGTAAGCCACGGTCTCGGCTGTCGCGCCAAACATAAACAAAATCTTATCGAGGAAAATGTACGAAAACAGCATCACCAAGCCGCTCAACACGACAGTGAAAATAACGCTGTTGCCAAGGATATTCTCAGCCCAATTGACGTCTTTCTTACCCAAAACAATCGACATCCTCGCCCCTGCTCCAACGCCAATCAAAGCGCCGAAAGCATGAATGATATTGATAATCGGCAATGTGATGGCTAATCCCGCAATGGCGAGTGCGCCCACTCCGTGTCCGATGAAGATACGGTCACAGATATTGTAAACCGATGATATTATCTGGCTCACCACTGATGGCAATGCGTACATAAGTAACAGAGTACCAATGCCTTTAGTTTCCAATTCCCTTGTTCTATCTGTCTGCATTTTGCTTTTCAATATTTTTTGCTATCCTAATTCCGTATTCGTATAAAATGTAAAATGGCACAAAAATCAGCAGCTGGCTCATGACATCTGGCGGCGTGATGAGTGCCGAAAGCACCAGTATCACCACGATGGCGAATTTGCGGTTTTTCCGCAGCCAGTCTGACGATACGAGGCCTATCGAGGCCAATAATCTTATCAATAGTGGCAGCTGAAACACAAGTCCGCCTGCCAGACAAACACCCAGCACCGTGCTCACATACGAACTTACGTCGATGATGTTTTCGATGCTTCCGCTTGCCTTATAATTTGCCAAAAAGTTGATTCCAAGAGGCGAAATCACGAAGTAGCTGAACGCCACGCCGAGGAAAAACCAGAACACTATCTTCCAGACAATCAATCGAGTACGGCGTCTTGTATCTTTCGAAAGAGCCGGTCTGACGAAGCCCCACAGCTGCCCGATGATGTACGGAAACGCTATCACAAGCGCTCCAACCGCCGATGCCTTGATGTGGAGCATGAACTGCCCCGCAAGTTTCGTGTTATAAATTTGTAAAGGATTTGCGTTGATGGAAAATAACCTGTTGGTGATGAAATCGCTTTCGGAAGGGTAAAAGATTATGTCGATAATATAGCCTTTGCAAAACACAAAAAGTGCAAAAAACAGCAAAAGAAAAGCTATCCCAATGTGCATCAACACTTTACGAAGCTCATCGAGATGCTCGCCGAATGTCATTTCAGCGTCTTCCGTCTTGTTTTGCAAAGCCATGACAGGCTACTTTTCCTCTTTCTGCTCGTCTTTTTTCTCTTCTTTTTTTGTCTCCGTCGGCTCGTTCATAGCGTCTTTAAACTCCTTGACGCCCTTGCCCATTCCGCGCATCAGCTCCGGAATCTTCTTGCCGCCGAAAATCAACAAAATAGCAAGAATTATAAGAAGAATCTCGCCTGTGCCTATGCCACCAATTAATAATGTTGTCATTTTTATTTAAATTAATCTTGCAAAGATACGAATTTTATTTCAAATATCCAAATTTTTATTCACAAATCAATTATCAGTTATCTCACGAAGTAAATTCAAAGCGTCAATAACTCTGTCAACAACCTTGAAAATCAATATGTTTTTGCCATTTTGCTCTTTAAACTGGCAACGCTTCAAATGTTCTGAAGCGTAACGGATAATCTTGTTGAACGTCTCCGTTTTGAAATACTCCGACTCCTGATCCTGAAGGAAATAACAGGTCATGTCGCCCTTTTTGAGCGAAATCTTTTCAAAACCAAGGTCTCGAGCAATCCATCTCAACCTGATCGTGTTCAGAAGGTCGTTGGTTTGCGGCGGAATAGGTCCGAAACGGTCGATGAGGTTGTCGGTAAACCGCATCAGACCCTCTTCATTTTCAATGTGGTCAAGCTCATTGTAAAGGCTGATACGCTCCGCCGATGAGTCAACGTATTCGTTTGGCAACAAAATCTCCAAATCGGACTCAATGACACACTCGCGGACGAATTTCTTCTCTTCCTCAGGCTTTTCGAACAGATCTTTGAACTCGTTTTCCTTGAGTTCCATGATAGCCTCGTCGAGGATTTTATGATACGTCTCGAAGCCGATGTCGTTGATAAAGCCGCTCTGCTCGGCGCCAAGCAGATTACCTGCTCCGCGGATGTCGAGGTCGCGCATTGCGATGTTGAATCCGCTGCCCAAGTCGGAGAATTCCTCTATTGCTCTTAAACGTTTCTGAGCTTCCTCGCTGAGCATCGCCATCGGAGGCGTCAGGAGGTAACAGAACGCTTTTTTGTTGGAGCGCCCCACTCTGCCCCTCAGCTGATGCAGGTCACTCAGACCATACTTGTGTGCATCGTTGATAATGATGGTGTTAGCGTTCGGAATGTCCAAGCCAGCCTCGATGATTGTGGTGCAAAGAAGCACGTCGTATTTGCCATCGATGAAGTCGAGCATTATCTCCTCGAGCTTCTCGCCTTCCATCTGTCCGTGGCCGACTGCCACCTTCGCGCCAGGCACGCAACTCACAATCATGTTATAGACCTCCATGATGTTTTGGATGCGGTTGTGCACGAAAAACACCTGTCCGTCGCGCGCCAACTCATACTGGATGGCATCACGAATGACGTCTGGAGCAAACGTACGCAATTCAGTCTCAACAGGATACCTGTTAGGCGGCGGCGTGGTGATGATGCTCATGTCGCGAGCGCCCATCATCGAAAACTGTAGCGTGCGAGGTATAGGCGTTGCAGTCAATGTCAGGGTATCGACGTTGGTTTTCATCTGTTTGAGTTTCTCCTTGGCGGAAACGCCGAATTTCTGCTCCTCATCGATTATCAAGAGACCTAAATCCTTGAATTCCACATCTTTACTGATGATACGATGCGTTCCTATCAATATATCCACTCGACCAGTTTTGACCTCTTCGAGGGTCTTTTTCTGTTGTTTCGCGGTCTTAAAACGGTTCATGTAGTCGATAGTGACCGGGAAACCTTTCAGACGGTTCGAGAACGTGTGGAAATGTTGCAAAGCGAGCACCGTGGTCGGCACCAATACCGCCACCTGTTTCGAGTCGCTGACAGCCTTGAAAGCGGCTCTTATAGCCACTTCCGTCTTACCGAAGCCAACGTCGCCGCACACCAGACGATCCATCGGTGACTCCTTCTCCATGTCGCGTTTCACGTCGATGGTCGCCTTGAGCTGGTCGGGGGTGTCCTCGTACATAAACGACGCCTCAAGCTCGGTCTGCAGGTAAGTGTCGGGCATAAACTGGAATCCCTGTGAGTTCTTGCGTTCGGCGTAAAGCTTTATAAGCTCTCTCGCAATGTCCTTGACCTTGCTCTTCGTCTTGGCTTTCAGCTTGTTCCACGCATTCGAGCCGAGTTTGCTCAGCGTCGGCTCCAGTCCGTCTTTGCCTGAATATTTCGAGATCCGATGCAACGAATGGATGCTCACATAAAGCAAATCGCCGTTCTGATAAATGAGTCGCAGTGCCTCCTGCTGTTTGCCGTTGTGGTCGATGATTTCAAGTCCGTCGAAACGCCCAATACCGTGGTCGATATGCGTCACATAGTCTCCTGGCTTCAAATCGTACAACTCCTTGATTGTCAACGCCTGATTGCCGGCAAAACCTTCACGGAGATGGAAGCGGTGGTATCTTTCAAATATCTGATGGTCGGTGAAACAGCTGATTTTCAGGTCGTTATCGACAAAACCCGCCTGCATCGAGAACAACACCGGCGTGAAGTCGTGGTTCGACTCCTCCTTCTGCTGTAAATCGTTCAAAATGCTCTGGATTCGCTCCAGCTGACGCTTGCTTTCGGAGAAGAAAAGTATCTTGTAACCTCTGTCTTTCAACGAGTTAAGGCTTCCAAGAAGCATTTCAAAATTCTTGTTAAAGACAGGCTGCGATGTAATGTCAAAGTTGACTATCTCTTTTCCAAATGAATCAGAATATGTATCAAACGTAACTGATTTAAAACCATCGAGTTGCGTCAGAAGCTCATCGCTTTGTGCAAACAGCGTCTCCGGCGATTTCATGTTGTCGTTTTCCTCGAAAGCCTCAAATGCATCGACGGCTTTTTTATATTCCGCATCGATGCGTTCTTTCAGAAAATCGGTCTCCTCGAGCCACATAACCGTCTGATTCTGAAGATATTGGAATATCGACTCACGTTCTTCGGAGAGGTTATGGTCTTGCAGATTAGGCAGCAAAACAATGCGTTGCAGTTTCTCCATCGAGAGCTGATCGACTGGGTTGAACGAGCGGATGGACTCCACCTCGTCGAAGTCGAAAACTATACGGTAAGGATAGTCGTTAGCGAACGAAAACACATCGACGATGCCGCCACGGATGGCAAACTGTCCAGGTTCGACCACGAAATCGACATGCTCGAAGTTATATTCCAACAAGGTGTCGGTGACGAAATCCATGTCAACCTTCTCGCCCACCGCCAGCTTTAAAGTATTCTTGCTCAATATCTTACGAGTTACGATTTTCTCACTCAGCGCCTCTGGATACGACACGATTATCGTCTTTCTTTCGGAAGTAGATACGCGCTGCAGCACTTCTGTCCTCGACAAAATGTAAGTGTTGTCAGGTTTTTCAGGCTCATACGGACGTTTGTACGACGTCGGGTAGAACAGAATCATCTTCTTGGCATAGTCGGTCTCGCGTTCGCCGAAGATATTTTCGAGGTCGTTGTAGAAATACGCCGCGTTTTCCTTGTCGGGACACACCACGAAATGCTGTCCGCCTAGTTTCTCGAACGCCGCTGCCACTGCGAAAGCCTTCGCCGAACCCGTGATGCCTTTGCAGAACACATTTTTCTTACCCTCAAGACAATCAACGAGTTGCGAGACGCGGCTGTCGTTTTTATAATATGAGATAGGATTTTCTTTCACGGGTGCAAAATTACGAAATTATTCGTAATTTTGCACCATGAAAATCGCGAATCTTAACTTCGAACGTTATCCGCTGCTGCTGGCACCGATGGAGGGCGTCACCGACCCGCCTTTCAGACACGTGTGCAAACTCTACGGCGCCGACATCGTCTATTCCGAGTTCATCTCGTCGGATGGACTGATACGCGATGCTATCAAGAGTATCAACAAGTTACGATACACTGAGGCAGAGCAGCCATTCGGAGTGCAGATTTTCGGCAACGCCATCCAACCTATGGTCGAGGCGGCGCAATATGCCGAGCGCTACAACCCCGACATCATCGACATCAACTTCGGATGCCCAGTGAAAAAAGTGGCCTCGAAAGGCGCTGGCTCTGGCATCATGAACGACATCCCAAAGATGGTGGCGATAACCGAAGCTGTGGTGAAAGCCGTGAAAACGCCAGTCACTGTAAAAACTCGATTAGGTTACGACAGCGAGCACAAAGACATTGTCGAAATAGCCGAGCGCCTTCAAGATGTTGGCATTCAGGCACTTACCATCCATGGACGACTCCGCACCACAAAATGGGGCGAGCCAGCCGACTGGACGCTCATCGGGGCAGTGAAAAACAACCCGCGCATGACCATCCCAATAATCGGCAACGGCGACGTGGTGGATGGCAAGTCGGCAAAATATTTCAAGGACACTTTCGGCGTCGATGGCCTCATGATTGGTCGCGCCACCTATGGTAACCCATGGATTTTCAAGGAGATACACGATTATCTTGACAAAGGCATCGAAGACAAGAAACCTTCCGTCGAAGAACGTGTGAAGGTGGCGAAGATGCATCTCAACGACTCCTTGAATTACAAGGACGAGCACTACGCCATCATAGAGATGCGTAAACATTGGGGTCTGTATTTCAAGGGATTTCCGAACTTCAAACAGTTCAAAATGCGCCTGATGGAGGTGATGACAGTAGCGGAAGTGAGCGAAATTTTGGATGAAATTCAAAATTATTATTAGTTTTTGTTGAAGCAATCAAAAAAAATTGTACTTTTGCACCCGGAAATTTTCCAGCTCCTATAGCTCAGTCGGTTAGAGTAGCTGACTCATAATCAGTTGGTCCTAGGTTCAAGTCCTAGTGGGAGCACAAAAAGTTTCACACGCTCGTCGAAAAACATACTTCACGAGCGTTTTTTTTATTATTTTTGCAAAAATTTGACAAAAATGGCAGATCAGGAAAACATCACCAACCTCTCGGAACTCGGCGAGTTCGCGCTCATCGACAAACTCGTGAAGAATGTCAAGATTTACAACGACTCCACACAAAAAGCCGTCGGCGACGACGCTGCAGTCATCGACAATAAGGACGAGCAAACACTTGTCAGCGTTGATATCCTTTGCGAAGGCGTGCACTTCGACATGACATATTGCCCGCTCAAGCACCTCGGCTACAAAGCCGCCGTCGTCAATTTCTCCGACATCTACGCCATGAACGGCACCCCGACACAGATAGTCGTTGGTCTCGGCATCAGCTCGAAGTATTCCGTCGAGGCTATTGAAGAGATATACCGAGGCATCCGTCTCGCCTGCGACCGCTATCATGTCGATCTCGTGGGCGGCGACACAACTGCTTCAAAATCAGGACTTTTCATCTCGGTGACGGTCATCGGAAAGGCTAAAAAAGAAGACATCGTATATCGCAACGGCGCCAAACCAAACGACCTGCTATGCGTGAGTGGCAACCTCGGAGCAGCCTACACCGGACTTTTAATCCTCGAACGCGAGAAAGCAGCATTCATGGCCGACCCTAACATGCAGCCCGAATTCGCAGGCTACGACTATATCCTCGAACGCCAGCTGAAACCCGAAGCACGTCGCGACATAGTCGAAAAACTCAAGGAAATCAAGGTCAAGCCGACTTCGATGATCGATATCTCCGACGGTCTCGCATCAGAAGTTTTGCATATCTGCAAAGAATCGAAAGTGGGATGTATGGTCTATGAAGACCGTATCCCAATGAACCAGAAGACGATACAGACGGCTAAAGACTTCAACATAGTGCCTAGCATCGCAGCTCTCAACGGCGGCGAGGATTATGAACTTCTGTTCACCATCGCTCAAAGTGACTACGAAAAGGTCAAGGACATGGACGACGTCCGCATCATCGGATACATCACCGCCGACGAAGGACAAGCCAACCTCATCACACCTGACAATCATCAGATACCGATTGAAGCACAAGGGTTTAAGCATTTTTAATGAACGACAAAATATCTCAAATATTAAAAACAATTCCGACCTCGCCTGGAGTCTATCAGTACTTCGACGAGACGGGTGAGATTATTTATGTCGGCAAGGCAAAAAACCTAAAACGCAGAGTATCAAGCTATTTCAACAAGGAACAGACTGGCAAGACGCGACTCCTTGTCAGCAAAATCGCTGATATCCGCTTCACCGTCGTTGGCAGCGAGGCCGAGGCATTCCTGCTCGAAAACAACTTCATAAAGCAGTATAAGCCGCGCTACAACATCATGCTTAAGGACGACAAGACTTATCCTTGGATATGCATCAAAAACGAGCGTTTTCCTCGTGTTTTCCTAACACGCAAAAGGGTCAACGACGGCTCGCTTTACTATGGTCCCTACCCTTCCGTGATGACCGCACGAACTTTACTTGATATCCTGAAACAGGTTTATCCTTTGCGCACTTGCAACCATCTGATGAACCGTCCCTGCCTCGAATATCATATCGGCAACTGCAAGGCTCCGTGCGCGAACCTTATCTCCGAAGAGGATTATAACTCAATGATTTTCAATGTAAAAGAAGTCATAAAAGGCAATATATCGGGAGTTTTAAAGGATTTGAAAACGCAGATGATGAACCACGCCTCACGTCTCGAATTCGAGCAGGCGCAAGTCCTTAAAAAGAAATACGATCTCCTCGAAAACTATCATGCCCGCTCCATAGTGAGCAGCAACACGCTTCACGACATGGAGGTATTCTCCTTCGACGACGCCGATAACTCGTTCTATGTCAACTATATGCGCATCATCCAAGGTGCTATAATCCAGTCGTTCTCCATCGAGATGAAACGCCGCCTTGAAGAAACACCAGAAGAGCTTTTGTCGCTGGCAATCATCGAGTTACGTCAACGGTTCGAGAGTTCTGTCCGCGAAATCATAGTGCCGCTAAAACTCGATATGGAACTCGAAAACGTGAAGTTCACCATCCCGAAAAAAGGCGAGAAATTCGAAATCTTGACGCTCTCAACACGCAACGCCAAACAATATCGTTTCGAAACCGAGAAACTGCGCTCACTAGTTGACCCGGAACGCCACTCGAAACGTATTCTGGCAGAGCTTCAAAAAGACCTTCATCTGCCAGAACCGCCAGCTGTCATTGAGTGTTTCGACAACTCCAACTTCCAAGGCGACTACGCCGTGGCAGGCATGGTTCAGTTTGTCAATGGCAAGCCCAACAAGGCAGGATACAGGCATTTCAACATCAAAACGGTGCAAGGCCCCGACGACTACGCCTCCATGCGCGAGGTGGTGCGCCGCCGCTATTCACGCCTCAAAGAAGAGGGCAAAGAGCTTCCAAACCTTATCATCACCGACGGCGGCAAAGGCCAGATGGAAGTGGTTCGACAAGTCGTTGAAGATGAACTACATCTTGAAATTCCTATCGCGGGTCTCGCCAAAGACGACCGACACCGCACCAACGAGCTTTTATTCGGCTTCCCGCCAAAAACAGTGCAAATAAAGCCAAATTCAGAGGTTTTCAAGCTCCTGACACATATACAGGATGAGGTGCACCGCTTCGCCATAACATTCCACCGCAAACAGTTCCAAAAAGGATTTGTGCACTCCGAACTCAACGACATCAAAGGCATAGGAAAATCGACAGCCGAGAAACTTCTCCTCGAACTGAAATCTGTTAAAAATATAAAAGAAGCTGATTTACAACGACTTGGCGAGATTATCGGTCCAGCCAAAGCGAAGATTGTTTACGAGCATTTTCATTAATTCTTCATCCTCGCCAAGCGGTTCTCCACTGAGTCTAAAATCCTTATAAGTGTCAGAGGCTCAACATCATAGTAATACACCATATTGGCTTTAAAAATCGAATCGTTGATGCCGTAATGCGCAAACAAGGTGTCATAACCTACTGTTTTGAGGTACTCCGTCCGCTCGTTCATGTTTTTCTTATACGTTATCGCCGCCTCCATAATATGAACGTCGGTAACGACATCAACCATCTGCTCCTCTGTAAGAAACACTGTAGGTTTCTGTTTCTCCTTCTCGCTGCTACAGCTTAAGAAAAAACAAATGACAAGCAATAAAAGAAGGGTCTTTTTCATTAGTTTCCAACCTCCGACAGGAACTGTATCCTCATCAACCTCACCTCTTCCTCTTCATATTCGTTCTCTCCCAACGTCCTCATCGCCGTCTCAAGGTCATCGCTCTCAGCCTCTTTAAAATACTGGATGATGTCCTCCTGATGGTACTGGTCGATGTTGTCGCGAGTGTAATAACTGATGTCGAGGTGTGTTCCACTTGCCACGATGCTTTCAATTTCTGTCAAAAGCTCGTCAAATTCCAGATTCTTCGAATATGCGATGTCTTCAAGCGGAATTTCCTTGTCGATATTTTGTATGATGCTGATTTTCAACGCCGATTTGTTCACCACCGACTTCACCACCATGTCGTTCGGACGTGTAATCTCGTTCTCCTCAACGTATTCTTTGATAAGGTCGATGAACGGCTGGCCGAACTTCTGTGCCTTTCCGGCGCCCACGCCTGCAATCTGCGTCAGCTCCTCCATAGTGATAGGATACTGGATGGCCATATCTTCCAGCGACGGGTCTTGGAAAATGACAAACGGCGGCAGGTTTTTCTTCTTCGCGATGGTCTTGCGTAGGTCTTTCAGCATCGAGAACAAGGTCTTGTCGGTACCCGAATCCTTCGAAAGAGCCACTCTTTCCTCATCAAATTCGTCGTCGTCGCCCTTGTCGTAATCGTGATCCATGGCCACCATCACCTGATAAGGTTTCTTCAAGAAGTCCTTGCCTTCCTTCGGCACCTTCAAAATTCCGTAGTTGTCGATATCCTTCGTAAGCAGTTTATTTACAAGAGCTTGACGGATTATCGAAGTCCAATATTTCTCATCATGGTCGTCGCCGGCGCCAAAATATTCGCTGGTGTCGTGTTTTGCCGTCTTGATGTCGCCAGTCTCTTTTCCTGCAAGGAGTTCCGAGATATGCTTGGTCTTGAACAGCTGCTTCGTTGCCAAAACCGCCTCGATGACCAGTTTTATATCCTCCTGACCGTCAAATCTCACCTTCGGATTGAGACAGTTGTCGCATGCGCCGCAGTTTTCCTTGTCGTATTCCTCTCCAAAATAATGCAGCAGCAGCTTATGCCTACAAACAGGCGACTCAGCGTAAGTCACGGTCTCGTTGAGCAATTCGCGCGCAATTTCCTGTTCTGCAACGTTCTTGCCTTTGTTGAATTTCTCGAGTTTATGAATATCTTCATAGTCGTAGAAAGCGATACAGTTGCCTTCGCCACCGTCACGACCCGCACGGCCTGTCTCCTGATAGTAGCCTTCGAGGCTCTTCGGGATGTCGTGGTGAATCACAAAACGGATGTCAGGCTTGTCGATGCCCATACCGAATGCAATGGTAGCCACGATGACGTCAACCTCTTCCATAAGGAACTTGTCCTGGTTCTCGCGACGTGTCTGGCTATCCAATCCCGCATGGTATGGCAACGCTTTGATGCCGTTAACTTGCAGAGTCTCAGCGAGTTCCTCCACTTTCTTGCGGCTCAAAGTATAAACGATGCCCGATTTTCCAGGATTCTGTTTGATATATTTGATGATGTCTTTAACGACGTCTTTTGTCTTCGGTCTTACCTCGTAATACAGATTCGGTCTGTCGAACGACGATTTGAATATCTTGGCATCTTGTATTTCAAGGTTTTTCATGATGTCCTGCTGCACCTTCACCGTAGCCGTGGCTGTCAGAGCGATAATCGGCAGTTTCGGGTTGATAGCGTTGATGATCGGGCGCAGACGGCGGTATTCCGGACGGAAGTCGTGGCCCCATTCGGAGATACAGTGTGCCTCATCGATGGCAAAGAAAGCGATGTCCAAGCCGCGCAGAAACTCCAGCGTCTCCTCTTTCGTCAGCGATTCAGGAGCCACATACAGAAGCTTCGTCTTTTTGTTGACAAGGTCTTCGCGCACCTGCATCAGCTCGGCTTTCGACAGCGATGAATTCATAACATGCGCTATGCCCAAGTCGGCACCGAAGTTACGAATCATGTCAACCTGATTTTTCATCAAGGCAATAAGTGGTGAAATCACAATCGTCGTGCCTTCGCTCATCAAGGCGGGCAACTGGTAGCACAATGATTTACCGCCACCCGTCGGCATCAGCACAAAAGTGTTGTTTCCCGAGAGAATGCTCTTGATGATGGCCTTCTGGTTGCCTTTAAATTGGTCGAATCCAAAGACATTCTTCAGTAAATCATGTAAACTTTTTTCATCAATTTTTGCCATAGTTTCAGCATTTAAAAATAATCCTTATCTTTGCATCGTTATTTTTACAAAGTTATAACTTTTAATTTTAATAACGCAAGAAAATTTTAAAAAAAATTTAAATAATGGAAAATTTACGCGAAATTGCACTGCAAGTCATTGATAATGAAGCTAATTCCATTCTTGGATTAAAATCGCTTCTCACCGATGATTTCGAAAAAGTGGTCGAATTAATATATAATTCGAAGGGCAATGTCATTGTGTCGGGCATCGGAAAAAGTGCAAACATAGCGCAAAAAATCGTCGCCACGCTCAACTCGACAGGCACCACTGCCGTCTTCATGCACGCCGCCGACGCCATCCACGGCGACCTCGGCATCATTCGCGACAACGACGTGGTGATAATAGTCTCAAAAAGCGGCGAAACCCCAGAAATCAAAGTACTTATACCTTTAATAAAAATTAGGAAGAACAAACTTGTTGCCATCGTGGGCAACAAAAAGTCATATCTCGCAAGCCAGGCCGACTATGTTTTGGATACCACAGTGCCACGCGAGGCCTGCCCAAACAATCTGGCTCCTACCAGCAGCACCACCGCGCAACTCGTCATGGGCGACGCTCTTGCTGTGGCATTGCTTAAGCTGCGTGGCTTCACTGCCGACGACTTCGCCAAGTTCCACCCGGGCGGCGCCCTCGGCAAACGTCTCTACCTCACTGTAGGCGACGTATGCGTCAAAAACGGCATGCCTCAGGTGAGACCCGACGACATCATGACACAAGCCATCATCGAGATTTCCGAAAAGATGCTCGGCGCCGCCGCCGTCATCGAAAACGGCAAGCTCGTGGGCATAGTCACCGACGGCGACCTGCGCCGAATGCTCATGAAACACCCTAACATCGAGGCAGTGAAGGTGCGCGACATCATGACGAAAAACCCGACGACAATCGACAAATCAGCACATGCCGCCGACGCACTCAACATCATGCAAAACAAAGAGATTTCGGTGCTTCCCGTCATGGAAAACGGCAGCTACGTCGGCATGATTCATATTCACGACATCATCAAGGAGGGAATTATATAATGTTACTCAGAACCGACACTTTAGTCAAGAAATACAAGCAGCGCACCGTCGTCAAAGGCGTCAGCATCGAGGTGAACCAAGGCGAGATAGTGGGTCTGTTAGGCCCTAACGGCGCCGGAAAAACCACCACTTTCTACATGATTGTGGGTCTCATCAAGCCTTTTTCAGGCCACGTCTTCCTTGACAATGAAGAGATTACAAAGTTCCCGATGTACAAACGCGCCCAGATAGGCATCGGCTACCTCGCTCAGGAAGCCTCAGTGTTCCGCCAGATGTCGGTCGAAGACAACATCTACTCGGTGATGCAGTTTAAGAAAGACATGACGAAGGAACAGCGCAACGCCAAGCTCGAGTCACTCCTCGACGAGTTCGGTCTGCAGCATATCCGCAAAAGCAAAGGCATACAGCTCTCTGGTGGCGAACGTCGTCGCTGCGAGATAGCACGCGCCCTCGCCATCGACCCTAAGTTCATCCTCCTCGACGAGCCTTTCGCCGGCGTCGATCCCATCGCTGTGGAAGACATCCAACGCGTAGTGGCGAAACTCAAAACGAAAAACATCGGAGTGCTCATCACCGACCACAATGCCAACGAGACACTGTCAATCACCGACCGCGCCTACCTGGTGTTTGAAGGCCAGCTGCTGAAAGCAGGCACACCAGAAGAACTCGCCAGCGACCCCGTCGTGCGCAGCCATTATCTCGGTTCAAACTTCGAGCTTAGAAAAAAAGAGTTTTAGTCAGCCTGACCTTTGAAAATCAACAGGTTAATCTTGTTTTTATCGTAGATGTCGTTGGCAATCTCAAGCAGGTCGCTTGATGTTATTTTCTCAAGTTTTGCTATCGTCTCAGGCAATGTCTCGATATGTTCCTCGAAAAATGCCGCCCTCACCATGCTCAACAGGTCGTTCATCCCCGACTCGTTGCTCAACGCCACCTGCCCAATGAGCTGTTTCTTGGCATTCGACAGCTGCAAAGTGCCAAGTTTCTGCGTCATGAGTTTGTTCAATTCCTTATAAACCAACTCGATGGAACGTTCCTGCGAATGCGGATCAACGCCCATGTAAATGGTGTAGTTGCCAGTGTCGGAATATGCATTGTATTGTGACTCAATGGTATAGGCAAAGCCGTACTTCTCTCTGATGTTGAGGTTCAGACGTGTGTTCATGCCCGGACCACCCAATATATTATTAAGGAGTATCAGCTTCAGCTTGCGCTCGTCATTGTAAGGGTATGCCAAGCCGCCCATGATGACGTGTGTGAGGTGGTTTTTGCGCTCCTCGATGCGCGATGCAGGCTTGTTTTCCACAAATGGCACCCTCTCAAACGGCAACGCATCGCCTTGATAATCAGCGAAATACTTATTTGCAAGCTTCAAAAACGCCTCAAACGAGATGTTTCCGATGCATGCCAGCACCATCCTGTCGGGCGCATAGTGTTGGTTGCGGAACTTCACTATGTCGCTGCGGGTGTATCCACTCACCAAGTCGATGGTTCCCAATATGTTACGTCCCAGCTGATGGTCACGATAAATCAAATTCTCGAACTCATCGAAAATCTCGTCGGCAGGCGTATCGCGATACGAGTTTATCTCGTCCAAAATCACCTCTTTTTCCTTCTCCATCTCGTTTTCCGGGAAGGTGCTGTTGAAGATGACGTCGGCAAAGAGGTCCATCGCCTTGTCGATATGCTCTTTCAAAAACGAGGCATGTATGCACGTCTCTTCCTTGGTGGTAAACGCGTTGAGGTCGCCGCCCACATTTTCGAGGCAGCTCAGGATATGATAAGCCTTGCGTCTCTTAGTCCCTTTAAACACTAGGTGTTCGATGAAATGCGCCAGTCCGTTCTCGTCGGCTTTCTCGTCGCGCATTCCCGCGTTGACCATGAGCGCTAAATGAGATAATTCACCAGCGCGGTGCCGGTGAATTACCTTTATTCCATTCTTTAAAATCGCTTGTGAAATCAGCTGTTGTTCCGACATTTTATTTCACTCTAAACATACTGAACGGGTCATCGTCTGTCACGACGACATTCTCGACAGCCGCTCTCTTGCTACCAAACCATGCTGTATCCTGTGCCAATCCGTCACCGTCGCCCAACACGCGGAATGAGCCTTCCGGAGCAAGGTTCGGGTTACCACTGGTCTCAAGCAAAATAACAGCCACCTGGAAATCTTTCAGTCCGCCATAGCTTGCATTCCACTTACCACTGAAGACAGTAGATTGCTTTGCATACATACCATTAGGATAACCTTCTGTGAGATAATAGCATGTAAACTCATCGCCGGTACCCACAACATACAGTTTTCTGTATGCTTCTTCATAATAGGCCTCGTAATCGTCATCCCATTGTTTTCCATAGAAATCGAGATACTCATTATTTCCAAAGAAAGCAATATAACGGTCATTATAAACCTCTATAGTGTCGTTTTCCACAGTAGTATGCAGCAAAACGTGAGGATGCGACACAAACTGTCCGTCAAAAATAGGAGGATTTTCGCCAGCATAGATAGTGAAATATTCACCAACAGAATCAACCAATGACGATGGCAAAATCACTTCAGGCAAAGTTCCATTAACGCCTGGCTCCGGCGAATACCAAACTGTAGGCGGATATGACGGCTCAGGCTCCTTATCTTTTTTACACGAAACGACAATCAATGATAACACATTGATAATCAATACAATAATAAACAAATTTTTCTTCATAACACTAATTTTTTGTCATTATTATTCAACTGCAAAGATACTACTTATTTTTGTATTAAAAACATTTTTCTAAAATAATAAACTAAATACCAAAACGTTTATTATATTTGCAGAGAAAATTTTTGATCAGCCATGAGGTATAAAAGATTGATTTTCACTTTGTTAGTCTTCATCCCATTTTTGATGGAGGCGCAGAAGGACATCAAAAGCGAGAAAATTTCCACTTGGATGTTCCAGGTCACATACGCCTATCAGTTTCCGGGTAAAGACACCAAGGTTTTATATAACAACAACAATTCCATTGGTGGTAGCGTGTGCTACAAGACCGAAAGCAACTGGATTTTCAGTGTTAATGGCAATTTCATCTCAGGAAACTCAGTAAGTATCAGCCGTCAGGAACTTTTTGGAGATATTTTGGACAACAACGGCGAAATCATCACCGGTGACGGCATCTACGGAAGCTACGCGCTTTTCGAGAGAGGTGCCCATTTCCAGGCAAAAGTTGGTAAAGTATTCCCTGTCTTGGCGCCAAATCCCAACTGCGGATTCTTTATCCAAGGCGGACTCGGCTACCTATGGAACAGGATTAAGACCGAATTCGGCTCCTACGCCTCTCCACCACCTGCGTTGGCCGGCGATTATCTCTACGGATACGACAGGATGCGTGGCGGATTCGCTTGGTCAGGCGAGATAGGATACCTGTTTATGAGCAACTCCAGAGTCTTGAACTTCTCGCTTTCGCTTGAGTTTATTCAGGCCTACACCACACCACTGCGCAAATGGGATTTCAACCTGCAAGCAAAAGACACCAACACTTACATCGACCAATATATCGGCATCCGTGCCGCAGTATATATCCCAACTTACAGACGCAAACCTGCAGAGTATTACTATTATTGATATTTTTAACATATGAGATTACTTTATACCCTATCCATCCGTTTTTACGCGCTTTGTATCCATCTGGCAGCATTATTAGGCAACAAAAAAGCGAAATTATGGTACGAAGGCCGCAAAAACCAATGGCATAAACTCAAATCACCCGACAGCACCTACAAATGGATTTGGATGCACGTGTCGTCACTAGGCGAATTCGAGCAAGGACTGCCTATCATCGAAGCTTTAAAAAAAGAATACCCGCAATACAAACTGCTTCTCACGTTCTTCTCCCCTTCGGGTTATGAGGTAAAAAAAGACTTCCCGCTCGCCGATATGGTGGCATATATGCCTATCGACACACTGGAAAACGCACGCCGACTGGTCAAAAACTTCAGTTTCAAAGCAGTCATTTTTGTGAAATATGAGTTTTGGTTTAATCATATTAAAGTGTTGAAAGACAGACATATACCTCTGTTTTATATCTCTACGGTGCTTCGCCCGAAACAGTATTTCTTCAGACCTTGGGGCCGTTGGTTCAGAAATCATTTCTATAAAGTGAAATATTTCTTCACGCAGAACAACGAGACTGCCGGGCTGCTCTTCAAAATGGGCATCGACGACCTCACGGTGGCTGGCGACACACGCTTTGACCGCGTTTATGAGATTGCCCAGCAAGCACAGCGTTTCCCCGACATCGAGGAATATATCGGTAACAGAAAATGTATTATCGCAGGCAGCAGCTGGCCGTCAGACGAGAGAATCCTTTACAATTTCATCGAGAACATGCCACCCGACTACTGCTTCATCATGGTGCCACACGATATCTCCGAGTCGCATGTCAAACAAATTGAATCGCATCTCACTGATTATCAGTTATACACCAATTTCGACCCGAGCAAAAAGACCAGAACATTGGTAATCAACAAGATAGGCATTCTGTCGAAAATTTACAGATATGCCCGCTTCGCCTACATCGGCGCAGGTTTCTACGACGGCATCCACAACATTCAGGAAGCCATTGTCTATGACGTGCCTGTAGTGTTCGGACCAAAATATCACGAGTTTGAAGAAGCCGTCGATCTGGTCAAAAAGAAAGGCGCATTCGCAATCTACAACCAACGCGAACTCGAAAACATATTCTACCGGTTCATCAACGATGATGAGTTCTACGAGAAATCATCGCGCATATGCCATGACTATGTGGCAGGAAAAATCGGTGCAACAGAAAAGACAATGAGGGTTTTAGAAGGATTTTTATCATGACAACATTAAAATTTAGAAACGACGACAAGGTTTCTGCAAAGGTTTTCATCCTCGATTCAGCAGAAAATATCGATAAAATCGGCCTTAACCAAAACGAAGCCGACTACGTTAAGAAATCATACGATGACGACAAGAAGAAAACTGTCGTAATCAACAGATACACAGAGTGTTACCATATATTCTTCATCGACCAGGAACAGCCCGAGAATAAGTTAATGGAACAGTGCCGCAAAAAAGGCGCTTCCATCTGCAAGTGGCTGAACGCCAACAATTACGAAGAGGTTCTCATTCAAAATATCGGTGGAAAACGCTGCGTGAAGATGGGGACAGCCGAAGGCATGATGCTTGCCAACTACGAGTTCAAGAAATACAAGACCGACGCCAAGGCCAACACCTTGAAAACCGTGTATTTCCTCGAAGGCACCGCTTGCGACGACTGCATGGAGAAGCTTAACATCACCGTCGAGGCTACACTCATGGCACGCGACCTCATCAACGAGCCTGTCAACCAGCTCAATGCCGAGAAACTCGCCGAGTTCATCAGCGAAAAGGTATGCTCAGTGGGTGGCAGCGCTGAGGTCTTCAACAAAAAGAAGATTGAAGCCCTGAAGATGGGCGGTCTGCTCGCCGTCAACGCCGGCAGCATCGACGAGCCTACGTTCACCATACTGGAGTGGAAGCCCGAAAACCCTGTCAACGAGAAACCTATAGTGCTAGTGGGCAAAGGCATAGTGTTCGACACAGGAGGCTACAACCTTAAGACTTCGACATTCATGAACGACATGAAAGACGACATGTCGGGCGCTGCCACCGTGGCATGCACCGTATATGCTGTGGCTAAAGCCAAATTGCCGGTCCACGTCATCGCCTTCGTGCCCGCCACCGACAACCGTATCGACGGCAACGCACGTGTATGCGGCGACATCATCACCATGTACGACGGCACCACAGTCGAGGTCCTCAACACCGATGCCGAAGGCCGTCTCATCCTTGCCGATGCCCTCGCCTACGCTAAGAAATACGACCCGATGATGGTGTTCGACTTCGCCACACTCACTGGAGCCGCGTCTAGAGCCATCGGACCGGTAGCGACAGTGGCAATGGAACACAACGCAGAAGAAATATACAAACAGCTTGAGGCAGTCGGCGAACGCGTCTATGAACGCCTCGTGAAGTTCCCATTGTACGAAGAATACGGAGATATGATCAAGTCAGACCTCGCCGACATCAAGAATATCGGTGGAGCATACGGCGGAGCAAGCACCGCAGGTAAGTTCCTCGAGCATTTCACAGACTATCCGTGGGTGCATTTCGACATCGCAGGCACAGCATTCCTCGACAAAGCCGAAGCCTACAAACCAGCAGGCGGCGTCGGCATCCATGTGCGACTGCTAATGCGGTTCTTCAGAGATATGGTGAAATAATTACCGTTTCTTCTTAAAGAAATCGGTCAACATTTCGAGGCATTCCTCTTTCAGGACGCCAGTTTTTATTTCGGTTTTCGGATGAAGGAGGTTTCCAAAACGTTGGAAGCCGTTTTTCGGGTCGTCGCAAGCCCACACCACTTTCTTTATATGACAGTGCTCCAGAGCGCCCGCGCACATCACACAAGGCTCGAGCGTGACATAAAGGGTACAGTCATCTAAATATTTGGTTCCCAAGGCGTTACACGCAGCCGTAATTGCCAATATCTCTGCGTGTGCGGTGACATCGCACAACAACTCGACTTGGTTGTGGGCGCGGGCGATGATTTTGTCGTTAACTACCACGACAGCACCCACCGGCACCTCGTCGGCATCGGAAGCAGCCTTGGCCTCGTTCAACGCCTGCCGCATGTAACTCTCGTCTGAAAATACCGATAACATCAATGCTGTATTACATCAACCAGATTGCCTTCCTCGTCGTAATATCTCCACAAACCATGAGGCTTGCCGTCAAGGTATTCGTTTTCGATGTTAACCTGGCCGTTTTCATAATAAATTATCCCTTTGCCCTCGCGTTTGCCTTTTACAAAAGTGCCAACGCTCATCAGCTCACCCGACGGATAATAGCCTCTGAACTCGCCTTCGCGCTGATTATCAACAATTTTACCTTCCAGCTGAAGCACTCCGTTCTCATGAAACCAACGTTCCTCAACCCAAGTGGAGTCTTTTCCAACCACATCGTAATAATAAATCACCCACGGGATGTCGGTCTCGATATAATAATATGCCACTTTCTGCACGTGTCTCAAATGCTTGTCTTGGCACGAAAACACTAACATTCCCAGCAATAATAATCCAAAAATCCTTTTCATTTTATCTGTCAAATTCCAATGGTTTACCAAAAATATTGTCTTCAACTTTTCCGTCATGATAGACGAGATTTCCGTTCACGAAAGTATGTGTCACCTGCGACTTTACTTTCATCCCGTCGTAAGGCGTCCAGCCGCATTTGTAAAGCATATCGTTGTTTGAAATCACTTTTTCATGATTCAAATCGACCAAAACAAGGTCGGCGAAATAGCCTTCACGGATGAAGCCTCTTTCTTTTATTTGATAAAGCTCCGCCGGATTGTGGCACATCAGCTTCACTAATTGCGGCAGTGAAACCACTCCCTGATGATAGAGATTGAGCATCACATCGAGGCTGTTTTGTATCGAAGGGAAGCCCGATTTTGAGGTAAAATAGTCGTCGGTGAACTTCTCATGCCACAGATGCGGTGCATGGTCGGTGCCTATGGTGTCGATATGGCCGTCGTTCAACGCCAAACGCAGGATAGCCCTGTCGGATGCCATCTTTATCGCCGGATTGCATTTTATCGCATAGCTTTTTTCCTCGTAATCCTTGTCGCAGAATGTCAAATAATGCGGACAAGTCTCAGCGGTTATCATCTTGTCTTTCAATGGAATATCATTCCTAAACAATGTTAGTTCCGCCTTGGTGGAGATATGCATCACATGCAGCCTGGCGCCATATTTTGCGGCCATGTCAACAGCTTTTGCTGTCGATTTGTAGCATGCCTCCATTGTGCGGATGAAAGGATGTATGCTGGCATCAACGACCACAGCGTCTTTCGACGCCAAGTCCTTGCAGCAGACGGTGTTTTCGTGAATCGTCTGTTCGTCCTCACAATGTGCTGCTATGAGGCACGGTGCCCCTTTAAACAGACGTGTGAGGGCGTCATTGTCGTTCACCAGCATGTTGCCTGTGCTAGAACCCATAAACAGCTTGATGCCGCACACTTTTTTCGGGTCGGTTTTCAGGATTTCGTCTATGTTGTCGTTGGTGGCGCCGAGGTAAAACGAGTAGTTTGCCGCCGATTTCTGTGCTGCCAGCTCGAATTTCTGCTTCAGCAGCTCCTGTGTCGTCGTCTGCGGATTGGTGTTAGGCATGTCCATAAACGACGTGACGCCGCCAGCCACTGCCGCGTGACTCTCGGTATAAATGTCGGCCTTCTGTGTCAGTCCAGGCTCACGAAAATGCACGTGTTCATCAATGATGCCTGGGATTAAATACAAGCCCTCGGCATCAATGACATTGCCATCAGCAAAATCATTTTTTCCAAAAATGATTTTGCTGATGCGATCGCCATTTATGACGACACTTGCCAGCGTGGTCGTCCCCTCGTTGACAAGTGTCGCGTTTTTAATAATGTATCCCATTATTTTTGTCTTGGTTTGATTTTACCCCACATTCCTCTCCATCTCAGGTTTATCACGCCGAAGATAGCTTCTCTGAAGATGCCGCCCGACATTTTTGAGGTGCCTTCGCGGCGGTCGGTGAAGATAATCGACACTTCCTCGATCTTGAATCCGAGTTTCCAGGCGGTGTATTTCATCTCTATCTGGAAGGCGTATCCAATGAATTTGATTCTGTCGAAGTCAATGGTCTCGAGCACCTTGCGTGTGTAGCACACAAAGCCTGCTGTGGTGTCGCGCACCTTCATGCCCGTCACAAAGCGGACATATGCCGAGGCGTAATACGACATCAAAACGCGTCCCATCGGCCAGTTCACCACGTTGACACCGCATTTGTAACGCGAGCCGATAGCCAAATCGGCACCGTTGGCGCAGGCGTCATGCAGGCGGATGAGGTCGTCGGGGTTATGCGAGAAATCAGCATCCATCTCAGTAACATATTGATAATCACGCTCCAAAGCCCATTTAAAACCATGGATATAGGCGGTTCCAAGACCCAGCTTGCCTTTTCTCTCCTCGATGAAAAGTCTGTCGGGAAACTCCTGCATAAGGCGTTTCACGATATCTGCCGTGCCATCGGGACTGTTGTCCTCAACAACAAGGATATCAAACTCCATCGGGAGGTTAAAGACATAACGGATTATCTTCTCGATATTCTCTTTCTCGTTATACGTTGGGATGATTACTAAATTCTCTGACATAAATTTAAATCTCCAAAATTAATTGCTTATACCGTCCATTATAATTTCTGTTGGACCGACTTCACGCATCACTAACTGCCAAGTAGGACTAGCTGATTTCTGATAAACAGTCACTATTGCATTAAGCTTTTTAATCAAGCCCTGAGGCAGCTGTTTGCTTGCGAATGAAGCATAAGTGCTTGTTCTAACAATTATTGTTGAACCAGGTATCACATTGCCATCTTCATCACATTGAACCAATGTGCGATTTGAATAATTGCCGTCAGCTTTGTCGGCCCATGTCAGTGTTTGGTCTTCAAACTTGACATATTCAAGAGTCACCAGCTGACACAGATGCTGTCCGTTCACAACATCTGCAATTGTTGTGATTTCAGGTTCAACATACAGACAATTTTGAAGCACTTCCACTCTATTCGACTCAATGTCCTGAATCTGTGGAAGACCGTTGTAACGGCCCAATGTAGCACCTTTCAGGCAAACTCTCACCGAGTCACCGATACGGAGACCAGTAACACTGTTCATATAAAGCTCAATGCCCAGTCCTGAAGCTCTTTCCTGCAAAAACGCCACTTTGTAGAGATTTCCAGAGGTCTCGTCAGCAGTGATGATACCATAAAGCGAGCAGTCTTCATTTTTGAAAACGTCCTTATTGGTGTACATGGTCGGCTGTCCAGCATTAATCCAGATACTATCCAGATCATGGAGTGTATATACCTTACCGACTGGTGGCAATGGGATATCTGGAGCCGGATAATTGTTCTTTCTGGCGTTCTTATCCATGCACGACGACATCATCGCCAGCACAAACAACGCCAGAAAGCCAAATTTCATTATCTTGTTCATTGTTATTTAATTTATTGAATTACAATGATTTATTCTTTAATCATAAAGTTTTTAACCTCCCATGTAGGTGCATTTTCACTTGTGCTGGCATATCTGAATGCGATAGTCACAATACCGTCGAGGTATTCGCCAAGATCAAAGTCACCTGTATTAACCCAAGAGAAGTTAGAGCCATATACCGACAATTCAATCTGGTCCCAGACTGTTGTAGTCACATCACCAGTATAGTTGTTGGTAATCCAAACTGTCATCTCTTCTTGTGGATTGCTCTCATATTTGCAGCAATGGTCGAAGTTAAGCTTGGCTGAGCTGAAACCGCTGAGGTCAATCGTTGGAGAAACAAGCCAGCTCTCTGTCTCGTATGCTTGTCCGCTTACGAATGCGCTTGCCTTCATGCAATGATATTGTGAGCTTGGTGCCCAGACATATGTCAATCCTTCAGGAAGGACAACGTCAACAATCTCGAAGTCACCCTGTGTACCATCAAACGACTCGCTATAGATAGCTGTAGGTGGTGTTGGTGGGATGTAGCCTTCAAGGACGAAGTCATTTTCTGTACCGCCGCTGTCACGCAGACCAGCCTGGCCGAAGTATGTGCGGAGCTTGCCTGTCACCGACAAAAGCTTGCCATAATTATCCGGGTTGTCATAAAGGTTCACCTGCTGACGGAGAGGTTTGCCTGGAGGCAGATTCACAATGATGCAGTTTGTAATCTCTGTGCAAGTTACATCATCAGCGATAACGACATTGGTGTATGAATCGAAAGGAGCTGTCCAAACCACATCGTCGTTGCTTGACACTGTGCTTGCGCCGTTTCTCACTGCACCAACGATATAGCCCTGTACCCAGCCAATCACATCCTGACCTTGCAGATCGATGCCTGATCTTACATTATATGGATCGTCTATTGTGCCGCTACCTGTACCTGGTCCTGGTGTTGGAGGAACTGGGGTCACGCCACCGGCTTCACCTTCTTCAACACTGATTGATTTAATCTCGATAGTACCAGCTTTTGTTGTGGTTGACACATATTTCACAGCAATAGTGATGGTCTTTCCGATAAAGTCATCAAGGCTGATTTCAGCTGTTTTAAAAGTATTCCAGTCGCTGCCTTCCGACAATGTGGCAGGAATTTGTGCCCATGTTGCGGTATTAGGCATCTCATCATAGACATAATCCTCTGATGCCCAAATTGTTATATCGCTATTCAAGTTCGAGAAGTAACGGCAGATGTATTCCATCACAATCTTGGCATGTTCAACACCTGTAACATTTACTGGTGATGAAATGAGCCAGTCTTCGTCTTCTTTGTTCTCACCACCGACATAGCCGGTCATCTTTGCAGTTGAGTAAGCAATTTCCCATGACTCAGCACCGAGAACGTCTTTTGTTGTATAAGTTCCGAATTCATCTGTAAATGACTGTACGTAAGGCATATTTTGAGTTTCACCGCCTTGGCCACCACCGCCGCCACCAGCCTGACCAGCTTCGATGCTGATTGATTTAATCTCGGCAGTACCAGCTTTTGTTGTGGTTGACACATATTTCACAGCAACTGTGATAGTCTTTCCGATAAAGTTATCAAGACTGATTTCAGTTGTTTTGAAATTAGTCCAGTCGCTGCCTTCCGACAATGTGGCAGGAATCTGAGTCCATGTTGCTGTACTAGGTGCCTCACCATAAGTATAATTTTCTGAAGCCCAAAGTGTTAAGTCGCTGTTCAGGTTTGCGAAATAACGGCAGATGTATTCCATAACTATCTTGGCATGATCAACGCCTGTAACACTTACTGGTGATGAGATGAGCCAGTCTTCATCGGCTTTATTCTCACCGCCTACATAACCGGTCATCTTAGCTGTCTTGTAATCAATTTCCCAAGACTCATCGCCAAGGACATCCTGTGTTGTGTAAGTGCCGAAGTCTGTCTCAAACAGCTGTGTGTATGGCATAGTCTGAGTTGTACCCGGTGTTGGTTCAGGAGTTACCGGAGGAACTGCCGGTTCTTTTTTCTTGCAAGATGTAATAAGCATCAAGGCTACACCTATTATTAATAATAAATAGCTCTTTTTCATGACTTTTGAATTTTATGAGTTAATACTTTTGTTTATTATCTTTAGAATCTTAATGTTATACTTGCGAAGAAATTCGTTCCGAACATATATGAATACTTCGGAGGGAATCTGTCGAGGTCGCTGTAGTCGCTGCGGAGTTGCTCATAAGCGTAAAGAACAATCTTCTGGTTGTTGAGGAGGTTGTTTACGCTCAAGTTGACCAACAACTGGTAGCCTTTGAAGCTCCATGACTTACCGCAATAGAGGTCGAGAGTGAAAGCGTTGTCAAGCTTCTTCTGTGAGAGAAGCTGGTCTCTGTCGGCCGATGCTGTCTGCGTCATTGCATCTACAGTGTGGTTGGTCGGGTTGACGGCCATGTAATAGTCAGCGAAGAAGTTGCCGTTGACGCTGATCCACCAGTATTTCGGTGAGTTGTATTTCAAACCAACAGAACCAACAGTCTGTGGCATCTCGCCAACATAGTAGTTCTTGAGATAAACTGTCTCGCCTTCGTAAATAGCCTGTGCGTTGTTGTCCTCATAGACATACACCTTAGGGTTGTTCGAGTAAATGTGCTGGTTCCATGCTCCTGCCAGCTGTGCGCTGATGGTAGGTGTGATGTTGATGTCAGCACCAAGCTCGATACCTTGTGAGTACTGGTTGATGTCGTTCATGATGTAATTGACATACTTGCCTGTTGCCTCATAATAGAACGAGCGGTTCCATGTAAGCTGATAGAACTGGCTGCGATAAGCGCTCACACGTGCCTTTATGAATGGTGAGCGGTATTCATAACCGAGGTCGAAAGTGAATATTCTCTCGTTATCAATATCATGAACGATGGTGTTACGCACGCGCGGAGCCACGAAGATGCTTCTGAACTCAGGAGCCTGGCTCTTCAGCATGACGTTTGCCACGATGTAATGACGTCCTGTGACAGCGTAGCTGCCGCCAATCTTGAAGCTTCCATTCACCAAGTTTATTTTCTTCGAGTCGCCGTATGACAAGTCGCCGAGGAAACGTCCGTTCTCGAAGTTACCTGTACGATACAACTGTGTGTAGAATGCCTCCAAGCCAGTGTATGTTGACCAGCGGTTCTTCACCCATGTCAGCTCGCCCCATGCCATGATATTATTGACGTTTGCAATGTAGTCATATCCGATGACATCGCCAACCTTAGCCACATGGTTCTTGTTGCGGATGTTCACCTGCTGCTCGTCGGAAATCTCAAAAGCCTGACCGTCGGCATACTTGTCGATGTCGAGATAGTATTCACCGCCAAGGAGGTCGGCAACCAATTTATAATTATGTGTCTTCGAAACTCCCGCTTTAAAACCGCCATAAAGGTGGAGGTTAGGGTTGAATTCGTATTTGAAAGTACTCGTCAAACCAAATTGCAGCTTATCCTGACGACGTTGCTCGATGATATATTTCGAGAAGATGCCCTGAACTGTGTTGCCTGCTGTATTGTTGGCATTCTGAACAGTCTTGAGGTTGACCTTGTTCCAAGCATACAGGTTATCCCAGTTAATCTGGTGCATGTTGTCGTCTTGGATCCAGTTTCTCATATACTCAATATATCCAGCCTCTGTGTAGCCGTCTTTACCTTGGTCGAGCATATATTTGTAATAGCTCGGCAGGTTACGGTAGTAATCAGGACGTGGATCGGGAGCCTCACCCCATTCGAGTGATGTTGAGCCGCCTTTACCAAACCAGCAATATGCTGTTGTGTTGATACTCCATTTATCGTTCGGAGTCCAGTAATGAATCAGCTGGAACATCGGCTGGTGATATGAACTCACGCGGGCGTTACGTGCAAAACGCTTGCCATTGGCGTCGGTCTGCCAGCCCCAGTTAGGGTTGTAGTAGCTGTCGCCGAGAAGGTCGAACGTCTCCTGCACTGCCGGTGATGTGCCTGCGCGTTCCGATGGCGAGCCAAACACAAGCAAACCGAGTGAGTGCTTATTGTTGAACTTCTTTTCTGCCGACAGGAAATAGCTTGTTCCGTTGTACCATGTGCCTTCAGTCCAGCTCAAAGCGCTGTTCATCGGGGTGTAACGTCCCGACACTGAGAGTGAAAGCGCCCAGCCGTTCTTCATCATGCCAGTACCATACGACACCATCAGGCGGTGTGCATACGAACGGTTCGACAACGAATAGCTAATCGATGTCTGTTTGCGGTAGTTGCTCGCTCTTGTCGAGATTGCAGTGACGCCAGCAGGACCGCCGAAGCTCTCGAAGGTGATGCCCGAGTTGACCAGGATAGTGGAGTTACGCATCACGTCGTTCAAACCGCCCCAGTTGGAGAAGTACGGACGGCCGGCATCAGGATCGTTCATCATGACACCGTTAATCATAACGTCGGTGTACTTCGAGTCGAAGGCACGGATGCGGAACCTTCTGGAACTCAGGTTGTAAGCCGCCACACTGCTGAACGCGTCACGCGATGACTGGAGGAAACTCGAGATGTCGGTCGAGCTGTTCGTCTCGTCATAATCAGTGTCTATCAGAACGATAGTCGGCAACGTGTTGTTCACGCTGACAGTGTCTGTCACGACTTCCTGCGCAATCAGGTTCAAACTGAATGCAGCAGTCAGAATTAATAGTAGATACTTTTTCATTTAACAAAATTTAATCGCACAAAGTTACAATTAATTTCCATATAAATTAAAAAAGGTGAAAAAATTAATATTAATCTTTTTTTCTTGCAGATTGAAAATTTTTATCTAACTTTGTACCCAAATAATTTAACTTATGTTGAAAAAATCATTCTTTTTAGCTGTCGTGATGCTCTTTGTCATCACCTCCATTACTGCCCAGCAAAAGTACAAAATGGGTCTCGTCGGTTTCTACAACCTTGAAAATCTTTACGATACAATCAACGACCCTCACAAAAACGACGAGGAGTTTCTCCCTCAAGGCAAAAATGCATGGAACACCGAGAAATATCTCACAAAGCTTCACAATATGGCATATGCCATCTCGACGATAGGCACCGACCCGAGCGACAAATTTCATAACACAGAAGGCCTTTGGGTCCTTGGCGTCTCGGAGATAGAGAACCGTCAGGTTCTAGAAGACCTTGTCAAACAGCCTGAGCTTGCCGACCGCGACTACCAGATTGTCCACTACGACTCGCCTGACCGCCGTGGTGTTGACGTGGCATTGCTCTACAACCCGAAATATTTCAAAGTCACCAACCATAAATCATACCGTTTGAATGTTCCGGGACAGCCTAATTTCATCTCGCGCGACCAGCTCGTGGTGACAGGCATACTCGATGATGAAGAATTCAGCTTTATAGTGATGCACTGGCCTTCACGTTACGGTGGCGAGAAACGCTCACTCCCTGGCCGTCTGGCTGCAGCAAACCTCTGCCGTCATATCGCCGACTCCATCTTGGCAGAGAAACCAGGCGCAAAAATTGTGATGATGGGCGACTATAACGACTACCCTACCAACAAGAGTATCCTTGAAGGTCTCCGCGCAAAAGGCCGTGTCGAGGACATGACGGGCGACGATTTCTTCAACCCTATGTGGAAGATGCATAAAAACGGTGAAGGCACCAACTATTACCGCGACGTGAAAGGCGTGCTTGACCAATGTATCATCACTCCGGCATTGCTCAAAGACGAGAACGACCCGTTCGCCACATACCAGATGTACAAGCCGATGGTGCATTCGAAGGAATTCCTCAAACAGCACGACGGCCGCTACAACGGCTATCCATGGCGTTCGTTCGCCGGCGGAGTGTGGCTCGCTGGATATTCAGACCACTTCCCGGTTTATTTGATATTATTGAAAAAGATTTAATGATAAAATGTAGAGACGCACGGCCGTGCGTCTCTACATTTTTATTCCTTCACGTAAATTCTCTTTACTCTTTGTGAAATCCTCGTCATGATTTCGTATGGAATCGTGTTGCAGGCGTTTGCTATGATCTCAATCGGATGGTTGTCGTCGAACAACACCGCGGTGTCGTCTTCCTGACAGTCGATGCCCGTGACGTCAATCATGGTGAGGTCCATGCAAATGTTTCCGATGATTGGCGCGGGCTTGCCATTGACCCAGAAACAGGCGTTGCCGTTGCTTAATTCACGGCGCAGACCGTCGGCGTAACCTATTGGAATCACTGCGATGCGCGAATGCTTAGTAATCTTTCCGTGCCGTCCATAGCCGATGGTCTCACCAGGTCCGTATTCCTTGATTTGCTTGATGGTGGTCTTCAGCGACATCACATTATGAAGCTTGCCACGGTCTTCATCGACGACAGGCACGCCATAGACGCCAATGCCCAAACGCACCATATCATATTGATAATCAGTGAATCGCGTGATGCCAGCGGTGTTCAAAAGATGACGGATTATCTTGTATGGGAATGCAGCTACAATTTTCGAACTCATCATCTCGAACTGCTCAATCTGATGTTTCACAAAATCGTCTTCCTCAGGCATGTCGCTCGTGGCAAAATGCGAGAAAACGCTCATGATACGGAGACTCGGATTGGCTTTGATGCGCTCTATCAACGCGTCGATGTCATCAGGAAGGAAGCCGAGACGATGCATGCCGGTATCAATCTTGATGTGTATTCCAACAGGCTTGTCAAGAGGCCTATCCAATTGATTTATAGCGTCTTCCAGCTGCGATAGGCAACGGAAGCTGTAAATATCAGGCTCCAGATTGTTAAGGATGATGGTGTCGAAGGTGTTGGTCTCCGGCGTCATCACCATGATAGGGAGTTTTATGCCACGGTTACGCAGCTCAACGCCCTCGTCGGCATACGCAACAGTAAGATAATCAACATGATGGAAGGCTAGGACGTTGGAAACCTCGTAGTTGCCGCTACCATAGGCGAATGCCTTGACCATCACCATCATCTTGGTCTCTTTCTTGAGTTTTCCACGATAGTAGTTAAGGTTTTTCACCAGGTTGTCGAGGTTAATCTCTAGCACCGTCTCATGCGACTTCTGCTGCAGCACTTTCATTATGCGTTCAAACTCGAAGCTGCGGGCACCTTTCAACAAGACTATCTGATTCTCAAACATCCTCATCGGGTGGTTGTTGAGAAAGTCAGAGGTCGAAATATAAAAATATGAATCAATTTTTAACAAATGTTTCATATTTTTTGATATAGCTGGTCCTATTCCAATAAATGTGTCAACGCCTTTATTTTCAATCAGTTGGGCGATATTTTTATAAAGTTCCTCTTCTTTGAGTTCGCTTTGTAGAATATCCGACAGTATCAGCACCTTGTTGTCGTGATGTTGCGCGTTCATGAAGTCGAGGGCGATGGCGAGAGCGTTACGGTCGTTATTGTATGAGTCGTTTATTATCAGACAGTTACGAACGCCGGCTTTAAGCTCCATACGCATCTCCACGGCCTCCAGATGAGCCATGCGATCGGCAATCTGTTCGTCGGGCACATTCAGGAGCAGTGCCACGCACCAGCAGTTGATGGCGTTTTCGATGGAGGCGTCATCAATGAAAGGGATGGTTATAGAAATGGATTTGTCATGGTATTTTGCGGAAATAATTGTTTTATCAGTGATATTTATCTCTGAAACAAACAAATCGGCATTTTTATCGGTTTTACTCCATGAAAATGTGTTTATATGTTTATTTTCAACTATTTCTGATATTTTAAGGTTATCTTTACAATAGACTAATTTTTCAACATCATCAAATAATTTGATTTTTTCTTCAATTTTTTGATTGACATTCTCAAAATTCTTGCCATGTGCGGCGCCTATATTTGTAAAAACGCCGATAGTAGGTTTGATGATGTCGCGAAGTTTCTCCATTTCGCCCGGGCGCGAGATGCCGGCCTCAAAGATGGCAATGTCGTTGGACGCAGCCATCTGCCAAACGGAGAGCGGGACTCCAATCTGCGAGTTATAGCTCTTAGGGCTGCGGCATACCGACATTGCCGGCGACAAAATCTGATAGAGCCATTCCTTCACAATGGTCTTGCCGTTGCTGCCGGTTATTCCAATCACCGGAATATCGAACTGCGAGCGATGGTATGCGGCAAGAGTCTGCAAGGCGACAAAAGTGTCGTCAACGACCACAAAAACAGCATCAGAATATTGCTGCAGCGCCAAAAATTGTGCCTTAACGTCGTAATTTTCAATGTTTTTGCGTGAAATCACAAACGCTTTTACGCCTTTTTCATACAATTCGGCTATATACTTATGCCCATCGTTGCGCGCACTGTAAAGCGCAAAAAACAACGTATTCTCCGCGTCAATAAGAAGACGGCTGTCGAAGAGAACATTCTCGACAACAATCTTATCTGATTGATTACCAATCACTTGCCCATTAATAATCGAGGCAATCCGTTTTATTGTATAACCTTCGTTTTGCATATCGCAAAGTTACTAATTTTTCGCATAAATAATTGATTTTTAAAATTTTATTAAAATTAATTTGGAATTTTGAAAATTATTTTGTAATTTTGACGCTTTAAACGAGCTTTTCACCATGACACCCATTTTTAAGACATCAGGCCTTCCGAAAATTGGTATCACTCAAGGCGACATCAACGGCATCGGTTACGAAGTGATACTCAAGGTTTTAGCCGACTCACGCATCCTTGAATCGTTTATCCCGATAGTTTATGGCCAGTCGAAAGTGTTTTCTTATTACAAGAAAAATTTCGGCATGGAAGAGATGTCTTACACCGTGATTCGTGACGCTTCACAGGCACAGCCAAAGCGCATCAACATCATAAACCACACCGATGAAGAGCTAAAAGTGGAGCCTGGGTTCTCCACCCCGATAGCGGGAAAAGCATCGTTTGCAGCACTTAAACTGGCCACCAGCGACCTTCGCAACGGCATCATCGACGCCATGGTGACCGCACCTATTAATAAAAGCAACATCATCTCCGAACAGTTCAAATTCAAGGGTCAGACCGATTACATAAAATCGTTTTTCCCTGATAATGAATATATTACACTTCTTGTAAACCATCAGATGCGCATCGGTTTCGTGACCAACCATCTTCCATTGAGAGAGGTGCCGCAAGCCATCAATAAAGAACTGATTATCAAGAAGTTAAAACTTATGCACAATGCCTTGATAAAAGATTTCAACATCGTGGCTCCAAAGATTGCCGTATTAGGACTCAACCCTCATGCCGGCGACAACAATATCATGGGTAGCGAAGAGCACGACATCATCAAGCCGGCGATGGAAGTCGTCAAAGAACAGGGCGTTCTGGCGTTCGGCCCCTTCCCTGCCGACGGTTTCTTCGGCTCCGACGCATGGCGCAAATACGACGGCATTTTGAGCATGTACCACGACCAGGGACTCACGCCGTTCCGTGTACTCGCCGTCGATGGAGGCGTCAGCTACACCGCAGGACTGCCAGTGGTACGCACATCCACGACACATGGCACCGGCTACGACATAGCAAATAAAAATGTCGCCGACCCAGAGGCCATGCGACATGCCATATATCTTGCAATTGACGTGCTAAACAACAGAAACCGACACGATTAATTACTGTCTCTCGTAGGTCTGGACCTCGTCATACACGTATTCCAGCTTGATTCCGGCCTGTCGGAACATCTCTTCCGACTCGGCGCCATCGTGATATTTGCGCTGGCAAACGACGCGCACTATTCCGCAGTTGATGATGAGCATGGCACATGTACAGCATGGCGTCATTCGGCAATATAAGGTGCTGCCTTCGAGGGCGATACCGCGTCGGGCGGCCTGTGCGATGGCGTTCTGCTCGGCATGCACGGTGCGCACACAATGCTCGGTAATCCTGCCGTCGGCATGAATCATCTTACGGAACAGGTGACCCACCTCGTCGCAATGCGGGAGTCCGCGTGGCGAGCCTACGTAGCCTGTCACCAATATCTGGCGGTCTTTCACTATGACGCAGCCGCTACGACCACGGTCACAGGTGGCACGCTCAGCCACGGTGTCGGCCAGATTCATGAAATATTCATCCCATGAAGGACGTTTATACTTCTGATTCTCAATCTCTTGCAGCACCTCTTCCACCCTCTTGTGAAGCTCCTCAATGCTGCCGTTGTTTTGGAACACATAGTCAGCCTGGTGGATGCACTCGCCGAGGTTCTGTTTATTAGGGTCGGCGTTGTTCATCTCACGCTCCTCGTTGGCACAGAACGTCTCGTAACTCACTGAGTCTGTTTCACTTTTACGCTCAGTAATACGGGCATAACGCACCTTACGGTCGGCATCGACGGCAAAAAGATGGAAGTTGCCTTTCGAGCGCAATGCGGCAATCTCGCCGGGGGTACGTATGCTCTCGATGACAGCGTCCTTGCCGTTGTTGTAGGCGCGGTCGTAGAGCTGCTCGGCTATGTAGCTCGGGCTGTTGTTGGCACGTAACTCATTGGCTACCATTGTCAAAGTGTCGCGGTTCACTTCCATACCACGACGTTTTATCTCTTCAGCGAGGAAGGCGCGCACCGAGTAGTGCATATAGCCCTTCTTTTCAACCAGATATTCCACAATAGTGCCTTTACCTGCACCTAAAGTCCCTGTGATTCCAATTATATTCATTTGTTTTCTAATTTAATATCATGAATCCATTGTTCCATCGTAACCGGATGATACTGCTTCAGCCGCTCAAACAGCTCTTTCGGGTCGTCGGTGACGATGATGTTTTTGTGATGGTCGCCGCGCACGAAACCCTCTCTGATACCACGCTCCATCCATTTCACCAAATCATCGTAATAACCAAGAGTGTTATATAGCGCGATAGGTTTATCGATGAGTCGAAGTTGGTCGGCGACAACCACTTCAGAAAACTCGTCGAGGGTGCCGAAGCCGCCCGGCATGGAGATGAAAGCGTCCGACTCGCGCATCAGTATCTCTTTGCGTTCAGCCATGGTCTTGGTTGGAATCATCTTTTGAATCCCGTTATGACCAATCTCGTGAGACAGCAGGAAATCGGGCATCACGCCCACGACTTGCTTGCCGCGAGCAAGCATACGGTCGGCTATAACGTTCATCAGGCCAATACTGCCGCCACCATAATATAAGGTGCAGTCGTTGTCGGCGAGGACGTCGCCCAGCCGCGCCGCCGCCTCAGCGTAGCGTTTGTCGGTGCCCATGCTGCTTCCGCAAAAAACGCAAATGTTTTTCATCAGTTAATTTTTTGCAAAAGTACAAATTTTTTCAAAAATGTCAATACCAGTATTCAAAATTTCGTCTTCAAACACATATTCCGGGTTATGTAGTGGCAGATGCTCTTCGCCGCAACCCAGTCCGAACATTCCTATTGGGCATACGTCGGCAAAACGTCCGAAGTCCTCCGACCAGCGGAAAGGCTCGTCAAGATATTGATAAT
>Ga0310690_10002027_pt1 | contig 34357 bp, 32 predicted proteins | sample AusTroGonzalo_MG_2_FD_207661 | JGI IMG/M metagenome (GOLD analysis project Ga0310690, IMG submission 207661) | Bovine rumen microbial communities from tropical cattle in Woodstock, Queensland, Australia - Gonzalo_04 (v2) (version 2) | ecosystem: Host-associated > Mammals > Digestive system >...
GGAACAAATGTTATTTCAAAATCAGATGACGGATACTTCATTGGAAAAGTTCAATTAAAACCCGCAATTGATACTTCAAAAGAAGACGGAGATATTTCATTAACATCTTCAAGAGAAGACATAGTTAATAGATTTATTGAAGCAGGTATTCCGGCAGAAGTTGCAAACCAATATTCTGACAAGGAATTAGAAAATAAACTTAAAGTTGAAAATCAATACAGATTATTAGCTGCAGAAAAATATTCAGAAGATGACTGGTATGTAAGATATGTTCAAAATTCTTCAACCGGAAATTATGAACCTGTATTCTACAGCAAGACTGAAACAGAAGGTATTGATTACAACGAAAAAACATCTCTTTCGTTAGGCGGTGTAAGAGCATATATGTTCGGTGAAACAACAGAATCAAGAGAAATCAAAAACGCTGAAGCACTTGTTGAAAAAGATGCATCAGGAAGGTATCAAGCATTATTCATCTACAATGATGAAACCCACACATCAGGTACAAGATATGAATTAACTACAACAACCGAAACAGATGACAACGCATACAATGATGCAATGAATCAATACTACTACGACAAAGCAGTTTATGATCAAAAAGTTGAAGAAATTAATGCTAAAATAGGTATCATTCAAGTTCAAGATAAGAATTTGGAACTCAAACTTAAACAACTTGATACTGAAGAAAACGCAATCTCAACCGAAATGGATGCTGTTAAAAAAGTTATTTCCAAAAACGTTGAGTCTTCATTCAAAACATTCAATGCATAATTAAAAACAAATTATAAGAAACGGTAAGATTAACTTCTTACCGTTTTTAGTTTATATAAGCATCTTGAGTTAATTTGATTTCGTAAACCGTACCCGACGGAAGGGAAATATTTTTGCCCTTTTGAGTTAAACCAGTAACAGGCGAAGCAACAGTACAGATTGCAGAACCAAGCCAACCCGTTATTGTTGGTAAAGGTGAAAGCAGCGTTCCAACAGGATTAGATGACATTTGGGATGATAAATTTCGTGCTTTTTTATAGAAATTTATACCCTGATTAATTTTATTATCAACCCCTTGCAGGTACTGTCTTGCACCCTTTATGTTATTAAAAAACACATTTTGTGAATTGGCTTTTGTAATTTTACCCTCAACTGGAATTGTCTTACCATTAACTGTCATGCTTGTGATATTTATTTTTATAAGCCCACCGTTACCCGTTATCTGACCGCCATGCGAAGCCGTAATTGTCCCTTTAAACTGAGTCCCTGATGGAATTACAACATTTGCTTTGTATACGGGTTCTGTCGAAGTGAATGTCAAAAGCGAATTAACACCGCTCCAGCCTGACACCGCAACATTTGATTTTACGGTAAATTTTGTTCCCGACGGAATTTTAGTCCCGCTTTTCGGACTTGTGATATTTGTTATTGTGTTAGTAATTTTTGCCACCGCAGGGGTTGAATTGTCAAAGACCGGGGTAGTTTTGGGCGGCTTGGTGCTTGTATTTGAACTTGTCTGATTAACTTTCATGTCATTGTTTAATTTGTTTGAATCGTACGTCTTTTCGATTTGGGAATTTACCGACGTGTCAAGTTCATACCCGAAAACAGGTACACTAACAAATATTAAAATAAACAAAATTGATAGTGTTTTATACATCTTTGATGATCTTCCCCTGACACAGTATCAGAACAAGATAAATTATAATTGTAACAGGCGGGAAACTAATCATACCAATAACCGAAATTACAAACAAAATTATATTTATGATAATTGCGGTGCTTTTGCTTCCCGTAATATCCCAAAGTCTCTTTGAATATTGAATGAAATACAAATATAATAAAGGTAACTCAATAAAAATAACAAACAATAACGGAAGCCAGATAATTGATTTTAAACCTATAACATCACCTGTCAAAAATACAAACAACAACGCAAAAAGCAACTGTAAAAGCGCTATGGAAATTGAATATTTAAAAAATTCCAATTTTCCCGTAGGATTGTTAATTTTGAGCAGATTATCAACAATATTCATTTTAAAAACCTATTTTGACAACATTTCATTTATCGCTTTGGCGGCTTTTTTACCTGCGCCCATAGCATTGATAGCATTTGACTCCCCGACAGGCGCAACATCACCGCCTGCATAAACGCACGGAATATTTGTTGCTCTTGTTTCACCGTCAACAGTAATGTAACCTTTTTTATCAGTTACGATTTCAAATCCGTCATACTGCGCAGAACGCTGAATAATCGGATTCGGGTCTGTTCCGAGCGCAACAATTACCGTATCAACATCTTCAACAACAAATTCTCCGGTTCCGACAGGACGGCGTCTGCCCGATTCATCGGGCTCGCCGAGTTCCATTTTTTCAAACTTCATACCTGCAACATAACCGTCTTTTTCCAAAATTTCAACAGGGGCATGCAAGAATTTGAACACAATTCCTTCTTCTTTAGCGTGGCGAATTTCTTCCAAACGTGCGGGGAGTTCTTTTTCCGTTCTGCGATACATAATCGAAACTTCTTCAAACCCGACACGGACCGCCGTTCTTGCAGCATCCATAGCGACGTTTCCCCCGCCAATTATTGCGACTTTTTTGCCGACCCTTAACGGTGTCGGACTATCCTGCCTACCTGCGCCCATAAGGTTTACACGGGTTAGAAACTCGTTTGCACTGTAAACACCGTTTAAGTTTTCGCCTTTAATATGCATCATCTTTGGCAACCCTGCGCCGGAGCAGATGAATATAGCATCAAAACCGTCATCTTTTAATTGTTTCAGGGTTATTGATTTGCCGACAATTACATTTGTTTTAAATTCTACCCCCATTTTTTTAAGGTTATCAATTTCTCTGTCTAAAAATATTCTTGGCAGTCTGAACGGCGGAATACCGTATCTTAAAACCCCGCCTAATTTATGCAAAGCCTCAAACACGACAACTTCGTGCCCTGCTTTTCTCAAATCTGCGGCAGCGGTAATTCCTGCGCAACCCGAGCCCACAATGGCAACTTTTTTACCGCTTGGGATAATTTTTGTTTCGGACACTTTTGTATTATCGCCCACATAACGCTCTAGCGCCCCTATTGCAACACTTTCGCCTTTTATACCCAAAATACAGTTACCTTCGCACTGTCTTTCCTGCGGGCAAACACGACCGCAAACCGACGGAAGCATGCTTGTTTTGCGAATTATATCGCCTGCTTTTTCTATATCGTCATTTTTTAATGCTTCTATAAAATCAGGTATCTGGATATTAACGGGACATCCTGCAACACATCTTGGATTTTTGCAGTGCAGACATCTTGATGCCTCAAGTTTGACCTGTTCGGGTGTTAAATTACTTTCTACCGCATCAAAATTTGAACGGCGTTCTATTTTATCCTGTTCTTTTACTCTCTGTCTTTCAACTGCCATAAAACTATCCCTCATTAAATTATATTTGTCAATATTTTAGATTAAAACAGGCTGATGTGCAAGGGGTTTTAAATATCTTTCAGGTATGGTAATATTATCTCAAAGAAAAGGACTTTATATGGATAATTTTAGTGAAAATAATAAACTGTTCAGTTTTGTCGGAATAATAAACAGAAGAAACTATATTGTTAACATTCTGCTTATAGAAACCATTATACAAGCATTAATTGCAACCCCTTTACTTGTTGCCGTATTTATGAGTAACAATTTAACAGGTGCCATTTTAGGTAACGGAATAATGCCAAAATGGTGGTATGTTGTTATGTGCATCTCAAGTTTTTTGAGTTCCGCTATGTACATGCCGTCTGTTGTGCGAAGATTTCGTGATATAATGGGAAGTTCGGGAAAAGATAACGTAAAATCATTTGCCATTTTCACATTTATTATTCTTTTATTGGGTATTCCCGCAAGTTTTTCACAAGATATACTTCTTTCGTTATTCAGAATTATAGGATTGACAATTTTAATTTCGCTTGCATGCATACAAGGTAAGGTTACGGGCTCATTGCCCAAAAGTCAGGTGGCGAAATTTAACTGGGGCGCATTTATCGGAACATGGATTTGGGGATTGTTTAACAAAAGTTATGTAGCTCTTTTGGCACTTCCGTTGAGTTTTACCATGGGAGCATTACCGTTTTTTATAGTATGCGGTCTCAAAGGTAATGAGTGGGCTTATGAAAAAAAGAAAGACAAAGATATAGCAAAATTTCATGCAGGACAAAGGGTTCAAGCGGCTGTTTGGGCTGTTGTTATCCCAATTTTATCAATGATACTTTTTACAATAGGAAGTGTTTATATATACAAACTTGCAAACAGTTACGCGAAATCACACCCTGATTTTGTAAAACAGGCAGTTGAATATTATGTAAAAACCGAATCAAATATAGCTATGTCTAAATTTGATAAAATAGAACTTAATGAAAATGAATACAAATTTTATATGGATCCGAAAAAATGGGAAAAATCTTCATTTAGAGAAAAAATTGCAAATTTTGACCTGGCAAGTGGTTATGTAATGCTTCAGTCACTCAACGAGGGCGATATTATGGAAGCTTTCAGCGCAAATACATCAGGCAGCATTATGAACAAGATAAAAATTTATTCATCATACAATGATGAGTTGTTAGGGGAATACCATTTAGATCCCGAAGTTATGGAAAAATTTATACAGGATGTAAAAAATAACCCTCAACTGCAAAGCAAAATCGGGGATGAAATCCGCAAAGGATACCGATTTAATTCACATCCGGCATTGCCGTAGATTTATATAAATATTGACAAGCATTTTTGATTATGTAGAATTATGAATGTGATAATTCAATATTGGGGTGTCGCCAAGTGGTAAGGCAGCGGTTTTTGGTACCGCCATCTCGTTGGTTCGAATCCAGCCACCCCAGTTTTTATGAAAAATAAACCGTCTTATACGGTTTATTTTTTTACGACAATTTGAGTTTAGCGGGATGAGAACCAACAATAATTTTAGTATATCGGTTCAATCGCAGGGCCGCCTAAAAACCAATTCTTGAAAAACGGCTTAGTACCATCTTTATTATAAAAAGTTTTGTCAGGTGCTGTATCCCCGTAAGATACTATTTCAACTTTTTTTGTCCCTGTATCTGAATAAAAACCTGTATTTACATAATCTTTTCCATATGTGCGCTCAACAAAAATATCACCTTTTTTATCAGAATAAAATTCTATATAACTTTTTTTTGTACCCGAACAAAAACCCAAATGAAAATCTTTAGGTTTTTTGCCGTAACAAATTAAATCAAAAATACTTGACCTTTGTTTGGCTACAGAAACAACTTCCTCTTTTCTTGCGGTCTGGATAAGTTTTTCAACCATAATATTACTGTCGGATGAATTGCCTAAAATCCCGAAAAGACCTTTCAAGCCTCTGCCATCAAAAATATTTTTTATCGCATCAAAAAACGGATATTTTGTAATCATTACATCCTGATTAATTTCGGTAAGTAAGTCCCCAAACAAAGTTTCCGCTTCTTTAAGCGACTTGACAGTCGTTCTTGCGCCCTCACGGAGTACTTCGTTATAACCGTTAAAATTCGGTGCGTAATTGTTATTAGGGCGAGAATTAAAAGAGTTAAGCGCATAAACTTTCATTTTATATACCTCATAGGTTAGAGTATATCCTTAAGGATATATTGTATTAAAAAAAACAGTTTGTCAATGGTCACAGGTAAATATTTATTAACTTTTAATCCGATAATTTGCATGCTTGTAGTAATATCTAAAAAGATAGACTTATGAGGATGAAATTATGTCAGAAAGAAAAGCAAATATTGCAATTTTGGGAGCAACAGGAGTTGTCGGCAGAGAAATTACAAAAATAGTTGATGAGTTAAAAATTGAATATAACACAATAAAATTTTTATCCAGCGCAAAAAGTGCGGGTACAAAACTAACTTTTCAGGGTAAAGAATATACAGTAGAAGAGGCAAAACCCGAAAGTTTTGACGGAGTAAATATTGTTCTTGCTTCGGCAGGTGGTTCAACTTCAAAGCTTTTTGCTCCTGAAATTGTTAAAAGAGGCGGAGTTTTAATTGATAATTCTTCAGCTTTCAGAATGGAAGAAGATGTGCCTTTGGTTATTGTCGGAGCTAACGAAGATGATATAAAACTGCACAAAGGAATAATTGCAAACCCGAATTGCTCAACTTCGCAGTTGATGCTTGTTTTAAAACCGCTTAATGAAAAATTCAAGATTAAAAGACTTATTGTTTCAACCTATCAGGCCGTTTCAGGTGCGGGGTTAAAAGCAATAAACGAGTTAAGAGAAAACACAAAATGCGCATTAAACGGTGAAAAATTTGAACCTAGTGCGTTCAAAAAAGAAATTGCTTTCAATGTCCTGCCCCAAATTGATGTGTTCTGCGAAAACGGTTACACAAAAGAGGAAATGAAAGTGGTAAACGAAACCAAAAAGATTCTGCATCTTGATAAAGATGTGCCGATTTCATGCACCGCAGCAAGGGTTCCCGTTTTTAACAGCCACTCGGAGGCGGTTGATATCGAGTTTGAAAAAGAAGTTACCCCGAATGAGGTTCGTGAAATTTTGAAAAACACATTTGGAGTGAAAGTTATTGATAATCCGGATAGTTTTGAATATCCTACAACAAAAGATTCCTCAGGCGTTGATCCGGTTTATGTCGGAAGAATAAGAAAAAATCTGGCTTTCAATAATGGCATCACGCTTTGGTGCGTTGCAGATAACCTCAGAATAGGTGCGGCTTTGAATACAGTCAGAATTTGTAAAGAAGTTATCAAAAAAGGACTTTTCTAAATTTATAAAAAATACTAAAAACCATGCTGATTATTTATATCGGCATGGTTTTATTTTGGGAAATTGTTAAGCAAATTGGTCTATAAATTTATATATTATATATCAGCAGTATATACGTTAAATATATAAATAGTCATTATTTAAGAATTGTTAACAATATTTTAATAAAAAAGGCAATTTTGAAAAACAAAAATACTTTATATAAATGTAAGGGAAATAAAAAATTTCAACTTAAGGGAAAAATAAAGATTCAATAAATCAAATTTTGAGATCAGGATTTAAGAATTAAAACAAGTTTTTTTATACTCTCTCTCTTAATATCCTCGTGTTTATTTAATGTTGCCGTTATTCAATGGCAACTTTTTTTTGCCCGCCGAGCAGAGCCACGACTCGGAGCGAAGCGAAGAGGAGAAACGAACAAGTATAAACGAAAAAGTTTATCTTTTCGTTTTACTTGTGAGCGGTGCCGTTTATTGCGAGGCGGCAGTCATGTTAAATATATCAGGTTTTATTGAAAATGTTTTAAATTCGGGAATTTTCTTTTTTTGATAAACGGTATAACGTAATCTATACAAAAACCTATAATCGTTATCACCTTTTTCCATTATCAAAACGCATGCGGGAGTTCTACGGGTTTTTCTACCGTAATATAATGCCTGACCGATACATTCGTGCCATTTCGAAGCAAAATCAAACTCGACTGCCATATCGGGTAAAAGGCAATCAACCCGAGTGCCGTCGTTGAGTTTGTATTCCATTTGCCCGCCTTTTTTGTTGCACCAATATGCTTGATATTCTTTTTCAGTATGAAGATGTTTCGCACAAACAGGCAAAGCCCAGCAAATCAAAACTAAAACCGCAATAAATTTACCCCTCATTTTTGACCTCATTTTTAAACGCTGCCATAAAAGCCATACCGATAACCCCGACAAAAAGTCCGTGAAGTGCAATCCCGAAAATTGCCGTCAGCGAGCAGACAAATTCCCCGAACTTTGTCACCGGAGTGATGTCGCCAAATCCGACAGATGTAAAGGTTATGACTGAAAAATAGATACATTTCGGAACAGATGAAAACACTTGCGGTTGCGCGGAGTTTTCTGCAAAGTACATAAAAATTGCAGATAGCAAAATGCCGACCGCAAAAATTGAAAACGTGATTACAAGTTCTTCCTTGCGGACTTTGAATGCGTTTATAATGTTATCAAGCGCCTGTGAGTATCTGCCGACTTTTAGCACTCTCAAAATTCTTGAAAACCGAAGTATTCGCAAAAATACAGTATTGACCGTCACAAAACTCAGATAAAACGGTGCAACCGCAAAGAAGTCGACAAGCATCATCGGCTTAAACAGGTCTTTGAATTTTTCTATCGTGACCACACGCAAAATGTATTCAACCGTAAATATTGCAATCGAAATCACTTCAAAGCGCCTTATGTGGTCATTGAAAGCGTTATGAAACGACACTATGGTATCAAGAACAAACACGAGCAGATTTAAGAAAATCAGCACCATAATACTCTTTTCAAAAATCGGATTATTCAAAAGTTGTTTAATTTTTTCTTTCATTACCCTCACCCGTCACTTCGTGACACCCTCTCCCAAAGGTAGAGGGGAAAGTTTCCTTTTTAATATTAGCAACCGCAGGACGGGCTTGTAGTTCCGTCACAACATTTTAACCTGTGAGCGCTTTGGTTGCAACCGCAAACCCCGCCATGGTGTGAGCAGCATCCAGCTTTCTGGCTTTGTTCGGTTGTGCATCTGCCGAGCGCTTGATTGCTTTTTGTAGCGACAAACGCAACCACACCCAAACCTAAAATCAAAAGAGCGATAACTAAAAACTTTTTCATAGTTAAACTCCGACGCTTAAATAATGACACAAGTATACAGAAACAAAAATACTTGTCAACTATACTATGGTATAAAATATAAAACCTGTGACCATTTTTGACACAGGGGTATTTTATACTGAAAATGTATTCGGTTTACAGGATTTAAGTTGACGGAATATACAGATGTACACTATACTTATTTTAATAAGTATTAACCAAAAGGGAAAAATTTATGAAAGAAATTAAATGTCCTAAATGCGGTGAAGTTTTCAAAGTTGATGACTCGGGATATGCCGCTATCGTAAAACAAGTTCGGGATGAAGAATTTTCAAAAGATCTCGAAAGCAGACAGGCACAGTTTGAAGCAGAAAAAAATAATGCCGTTCAGATAGCCAAACTTGAAGCGGAAAAAGAGTTTAACGAAAAACTTGATAAAAAAGAGACTCAAATAGCCGAACTCAAAAACAAAATCGAAACTTTCAACAAAGACAAGGAAATTGAAATGACAAAACTTTTGGCTGATAAAAATGAACAACTATCGGAAAAAGAACGTAAAATTGCCGAATTGAATAATAATATAATTCTCACTGAAAAAGAATGTCAATTAAAAGAACAGACCTTAAAAGACAAATACGAAGAACGTTTGAGATTCAAAGATGAAGAAATCGAGCGCTACAAAGATTTTAAGGCAAGATTATCGACAAAAATGCTTGGCGAAACACTTGAACAACATTGTGAACTGTCTTTTGAGCAATTAAGACAAACAGGTTTCAGAAGTGCGTATTTCGGAAAAGATAACGATGCAAAAACAGGCAGTAAAGGCGATTACATTTACAGAGATTACGATTCAAACGGCGTTGAACTTGTTTCTATAATGTTTGAAATGAAAAACGAAGCCGATACAACTGCAACAAAAAAGAAAAATACGGATTTTCTCAAAGAACTTGATAAAGACCGCAAGGAAAAGAAATGCGAATATGCGGTTCTGGTTTCAATGCTTGAAGCGGATAATGAACTTTATAACGGCGGGATTGTTGATATGTCGCATTATTACGAAAAAATGTATATTATCCGTCCGCAGTTTTTCATCCCGATGATAACCATTTTGCGCAACGCTTCGCTTACTTCTCTTGAAACCAAACAGGAACTTGACCGTATAAGCAAGCAAAATATAGATGTTTCAAACTTTGAAAGTGCGCTTAATGATTTCAAAGAAAAATTTTCAAAAAATTATGAACTTGCGAGCAGAAAATTCCAAACCGCAATAGAAGAAATAGACAAGACTATTGATCATTTACAAAAAACAAAAGAAGCCTTGCTTTCTTCAGAAAACAATTTGCGTCTTGCAAATAATAAAGCGGATGAATTGAGTATTAAAAAACTGACAAAAAATAATCCGACAATGCAGGCAAAATTTGATGCCCTGAAACTGCCGAAGAAAAAGAAATAAGGGAATTATATAGCAATTACTACAAAAATAAATTAAAATTGGCACCCACCCTCCCTTGTGAGGGCGGGAAAATCATTTTTTTATTACAAAACTCAATCGTTGAACACATCAGGTTTTATTGTATAAATGGAAAAATCAGGAATTTGTTTTTGCTCATAAACTGAATATTTTAACCTGTTTAAATATTTCGTATCTTTAATCGGGTCTTCCATAATCAAGATACATACAGGATTTCGTTTTGTTTTTTTGCCGTAATATATTGCTTGTCCTACGCATTCTGCCCATTTCGGGGCGAAATCAAATTCTACCGCCATATTTGGCAGGAGGCAATCTACACGTGTTCCGTCGTCAAGAACATATTCAATTTGCCCGCCTTGTTTTTCACACCAATACTGTTGATATTGTTTTTCTAAATACTGATGAGAAGCAAGCGCAGGGCAAGTGAATAACAAAAATAATAAAATAATAAATTTTTTCATATAATTAGCAGCCGCAAGAAGGACTTATCGCACCGTCACAGCACTGATATCTGTGATAAGTTTGGTTGCATCCGCATACACCTCCATGATGAGAACAGCAACCTGATCTTTGTATTGGATTTGCATCACATTGTCCAAAAGCCTGATTTGGTTTTATAGAGAAAAAAGAAATTCCGATTACACTAAAAACAACTAATAAGCCTAACAATATCTTTTTCATATATACCTCCTTAATAACAAAGAAAATATATATTACTTAACCCGCCATAACAATTAGACTATGGTACAATTTTTTATATAAAAATTGTTCGTGCTAAAATTAATATGCATGCACATAGGAAAAGAGGGATATAATTATGGCAAATAAGGTTGTTATCGGCGCACAATGGGGCGATGAGGGCAAAGCAAAGATTACCGATTTGCTGGCGCAGGATGCGGATTTGATTATAAGATACCAAGGTGGGTGCAACGCAGGACATACTGTTGTTGCGCACGGCAAAACATTCAAATTTCACCTTATTCCGTCGGGAATTTTATACAAAGGCAAAACCTGTTTAATCGGCAACGGTACGGTTGTTTTACCCGAATACTTTGAACAGGAAATTGAGGGACTGAAAAAAGAAAACATTGACTTGTCGGGGTTAAAGGTAAGTCCGCTTGCAACGATAACAATGCCTTGGCACACAGAGGTTGACGGTTACAGCGAGGATAATGCAAAGAAAGGTAAAATCGGTACGACTAAAAAGGGCATAGGACCGACTTACACAGACAAAATGGCAAGAATTGCCCTGAAAATCGAAGATTTGTATTCAAAAGAGGCATTAGAAGAAAAACTTGATGTAATTTTGCCGTTAAAAAATAGGCAGTTAGAAAAAGTTTACGGTTTGAAAACGTACTCAAAAAAGGAAGTTTTGGCTTTGTGCGAAAAATATGCCAAGATTTTTGAGCCTTATGTTTGTTTTGAATGGCAGGAAATGCTTGAAAAATTCAAAAAAGAAGGTAAAAAAATCTTGTTTGAAGGCGCACAGGGGGTAATGCTTGATGTTGATTTCGGCACATATCCGTTTGTAACAAGTTCAAATCCCGTTGGCGGCGGTGCTTGCACAGGTTCAGGCTACGGTCCGAGAATGATTGATGAAGTTATTGGTGTTGCAAAAGCTTATGTGACAAGAGTTGGCGAAGGGCCTTTTGTAACTGAATTAACAGACCAAATCGGCGATATAATAAGAGAAGTCGGGCATGAATTTGGGGTAACAACAGGTCGCCCAAGACGCTGCGGGTGGTTTGATGCGGTTACAATGAGGTATGCATGCCTTGTTGGCGGTTTGACATCCGTTGCACTTACAAAAATTGACGTTTTTGACAAGTTTGATGAAATAAAAGTCTGTACCGCATACAAAGATAAACGTGACGGAAGGATTTACAATTCATATCCGACGGATGTTTATATTCACAAGTATTTAGAGCCTGTTTATGAAACCCATAAAGGCTGGGGGGAAGATATCACAGGCATTCGCAGGTACGAAGATTTACCGCTTAATGCAAGAAAATATCTTGAACGATTGGAACAATTGCTTGACACCCCAATTTCAATAGTGTCAGTCGGCCCTGACAGAGAACAGACCATTTTTAAGGGGTAAATAAAATTGTTTTGAAATTTTGTATACCACAGATTTGGTTGAATAATTTTAACAAATTGCTATTGTCACAGAAATAAGTATAATTATACTATGGGTGCGACAATAGACAAAAGTAAATTAGAGGATTTGAAACAGCGGGTCAAAAACAAGCTTGACAATACGCAGTTATTTACTTATCGGGGTTCTGTTTCAAAATTATTAGGCTTAACCGTTGAGGTTAAACTGCCGGGGTTAAAAATTGGCGATTTGTGTTTTATTGAAACTTATGACGGCAAACAAAAACCTGCCGAAGTTCAGGCTTTTAAGGGCGAAGTTGCACAACTTTCGCTTTTACTTGACGGCGAGGGAATCGGTCAGGGTAGTCTAGTAACTTCAACAGGCAGACCTATTACTATTCCTGTTGGTGATTTTTTGCTCGGTAGGCTCATTGACCCGATGGGGAATCCGCTTGACGGAAAACCGCTTGATACAACAAATGCGCAATGGAGAAATATTGAAGGACCCCCGCCCGGACCGTTTCAAAGACCAATTATAAACGAAATATTCTCAACCGGTGTCAGAGCGATTGACGGGTGCATGACAATGGGATGCGGTCAGCGTTTGGGACTTTTTGCAGGTTCAGGTGTAGGTAAAAGTACTTTGCTGGGTATGATTGCGAGAAATTCTGATGCGGACGTTAACGTTGTTGCGCTGATTGGCGAACGTGGCAGAGAGGTAAAAGAATTTATCGAAGATTCTCTTGGGGAGGTTGGCTTGTCCCGTTCTGTTATTGTCTGTTCAACAGGCGATAAACCGCCTCTGATTCGTCAAAAATGTTTGTTATCCGCAACTGCGGTTTGCGAATATTTTAGAGATCAGGGCAAAAAAGTATTTTTAATGACCGATACTATAACCCGTTGCGCAATGGCAGGTCGTGAAGTCGGACTGTCATTAGGCGAACCACCGACAATGAAGGGTTATCCGCCATCAATTTTCTCATGGCTACAACGAGCACTTGAACGTGCAGGAAACAGTGAAAAAGGCTCTATAACCGCATTATATACTGTTTTAATGGAGGGTGATGATATTAACGACCCGATTGTTGATATTGTGCGTGGTATTGTGGACGGTCACATTTTCCTTTCAAGAAAAGTTGCCGAAGCAAATCATTATCCCGCTATTGACGTTCTTGGAAGTATCTCCCGTTTGATGACTGTTATTGCTACCCCCGAACACAAGCAAGCTGCAGCAAAACTAAGGTCAATAATGTCTTTGTACCGAGAAAACAAAGATTTGATTGATGTCGGTATGTATCAACAGGGTTCAAACCCTCGTCTTGATACTGCGATTGAAATGATGCCAAAAATTAATGCATTTTTACAGCAGAGAATAGAAGACAGCGTCACAATGGATGGTACAATTACTCAGCTTGTCGATATGATGGAAGGTGTTGAAATTTAAGATTATATTGTTTCAATAAATTTAATAACTTCTTTTAATGAATAAATATTTTTCTGCACAAAGAAATTCTTACCCGATTTTTCCCGAACATAATCTAAATTTTTACCGTCTAAAAAATCCTCACTGTATGGTCTTAACATAACAGTAGGGATTATAACGGTGTCACATTTTACATCTTTGACAGTTGCGATTAAATCATCAGTTGTGATAAGTCCTGCAACGGTAATATCTTCGCCCCAGTAGTTTGATTTTACAGGATGTGCTTCAACTGTCAGATTTTTTATTTTAGATAATTTTTCCGAAACTTTTTCAAGCATATTTTTTGCGGCATAAGAACATGCAAAAATCATTTTGTACGGTTTTGAAACGGATTTTGGTAATTTTAACTTCTTAAAATCGTCATACGTCAGGCGCAAAGCCCCGACTCCATCATCTAACTGGCAAAAATTCCCGTAATATTTTGCAGGGGGTATCGGTTCGTCAGCCAAAAGGAAAAACTCGTCACTACAACATACACGTTTAAATTTTGAGGCGATTTTTATTGTCTCTTTTGCACACTTACTATCCACACGTTTTAGTTTTTCCTGCCTAAACTGCGTTATCCCAACTGGAACAATAGCGGTTGATAATACGGTGTTTTTCAATTGCGCCAAATCATTAAGCGTTCGCTCAAGTTCTTTGCCGTCATTTATACCAGGGCAAAGAACAATTTGCGCGTGAAACGGAATTTTGTTTTTTCGCAGCCATTTTAAATTCTCAAGAGCTTTACCCGCATTTGGATTACGAAGCATTTTTACTCTGAGTTCCGGATTAGTTGTATGTACAGAAACATAGAAAGGCCCGAGATGCATTCTTTTTATTCGTTCTTTATCTTTTTCTGTCAGATTTGTAAGAGTAATATATGTTCCCTGCAAATAAGAAAGACGGTAATCATCATCCTTAATATAGAGGGTATCTCTCAAACCTTTTGGCTGCTGATCGACAAAACAAAAAATACAATGATTAAGACATGGTTTAATTTTGTCAAAAATTGCGCTCTCAAAAACAATGCCCAAATCTTCATCAAAATCTTTTTCTATTTCAATTTCCTCAATTCCACCGTTTTTACGCTTTAATTTAATAGTGACAAGTTCAGATTTCATATAAAAATTATAATCAATCATATCGGTCATTTTTTGACCATCAACAGATAAAATTTCATCACCCTTTTGGATTTCAAGTTCCTGCGCTATGGAATTTTCTACTACACTATCAACTATTGCGCCCATTTTCTTTTTCAAAACCTTCAATCATTGAAATGAAATTGTTGTACTCACAAATAGTACTATCAAGAACTATTTTTTGATAAAAATCAGGCTTGTTATACTCATCTTCAAGAATTTTTTGTGCTCTCATTCTATGCAAATATGCAACGGATTTAATATTTTCATACATCTGTTCTGTGTCCTGTGCAGATAAAAACGATGCACAGCAAAGTTTTATTTTTGCATCTGACAAAAATTGAATCGGATTTTGTGAAAATGGTTCAAGTAAAAGTTTACGCAGTTCTTTTATTCCGCTATCGGTTATCGAGTAAAATGATGATAATTTCCCACCCTCTGACATAACTTTTGATGAAGTGATAAATTTTGATTTTTCAAGTCTTACCAATGCAGGTTTAAGTGCTCCAAAACTGGGGTTTGTAAACGGTGCGAATTTGTCTGCAATATGTTTTTTAATCGCATACATTGTAAGATCACGTTTCATAAGAACAAATAAAATAATCAAATCTGTCATAAAACTACAATAACATTAATTACCGCTTTTAACAAATTTATTTAATTTTTTATATGGTATAATCAATTTATGAAAAAAATATTGAAGTTTATTTTCGGTATAGTTTGTTTTTTAGCAATTTTGCCTGTGTTTACGGCGGTAATCTATCTTAAAGTTCTGCCTGCTATGGTGCAAAACCCCAAAGTCATAAGTTATATCGAAAAAATCGGCTCGGAAGCACTCGGGGCTGATTTAAAAATCGAAAGACCGTATCTGCAAACCGACTGGACACCGTACACACGAATTAAACTCAAAAAGCTTTCTCTTAAAAATAAGGATAAAAAACTTTTAAATATAGAAAATTTCGATTCCGAAATGTCACTGTGGAAACTGCGTACAAATAAAGAAATCGACGTCAAAACCATTAAAGTTGATGATGCTTATGCGGATATAAGCGGGATTTTGAACCTCCCGCCTTTTAAAAAACCTTCAAAAGAGGGGAAAGGGGTAAGTGTCAATATTTTCAAATCCGTTGCGGATATAAAGCATCTGCGGGCGTTTTATCAAATCGACAAAGAAAATTCCGTAAAAATTGATGCCAAAAACATAAAAATTTCAGATAACCCCGACAAAAAGACACTTGGCTACGATATACACGCGGTTTTAATGCGGGATAAAAGCAAACTTGATATTTTTGCAAAAGAAACGGGTGAAAATACCATAATCGAAAACAAACAAAAACTTATTGTCAAAAATTCCCCGCTAAAAGTCGCAAACACCGATATCTTGTTTAACGGCGAAATTGACAGTAAAAATTACGACCTCAAATTCAAATCAAAAAACTTCCGCATCAAAGATGCCGTTGATATTGTAAATTCCCAAATCGTAAAAAATAATGTGAGTGATTATCTTGTTTATTTTGATAATCTTGACGGCGATTTTGATTTTGATGTGGATGTTAATTCAAAAGGTATTGGCGGGAAAGTTGACCTTAATAAGTTGTCGTTTAAACTTGTTCCGCTTTCAAATTTGCCTGTGATTTTGAATGACGGCAAAATAACTTTTGACAACAATAAGGTTAATCTTAAAGATTTTAAAGGCTTTTATGACGGGAAAAACCGTAACAAAATTAATTTTGAAGGTGTTGTAAAAGATTATTTGAAATCAGTTGATACCGATATTACGGGGAATGCGGTTGTCACTAACGATTTTGCAAAAAAATATCTGTCAAAAATTGTAAATTACCCTGTTGAAATTACGGGGCAGGCGGATACCCGAATTATGCTCAAATCAAAATACGGCAAGATAGATTTGACGTGGCTTTACAAGTTTGAAAAAGGCAACGGATTCATTATAAACGGTGAAAAAAGCACCGTAAATGATGCGGGGATAAGGGTTTTGGTTGCAAAAATGCATATTGCCGACGGTTTGCTTGCCATAAAATCGCTTGACTATCATTTTGCAGAAAAAAGACCAAATTCACGCAAAGAAAAGCATACTCCGATTTTAAGCATGAACGGAAACATCGAACTTTCGGGCAAAATAAGAGATTTGGGGATGATTCTTACTCAGCCAATACCGAGTGAATTTGTAAATCTGATTATGGGACAAAATTTTTTCAGACATGGAACATTTACAGGAAAAATGAAATATGTCAATACGGGCAAAGTTCCTGTTTTAGACGGTGATTTTCAAATAAATCAGGTTGGTATTCCAAGTCAGAGATTATATGTCAGAAAAGGGCAGGTAAAAACCGAAAATGGTAATATGCTTATAAATGCGGAAGGCAGATACCGCCGTTCAACCTACGATATTGACGCAAAAATCAAAAATGAAATAGTTTTTCCGATAGTTGTTCGTGATGCAAATTTAACCGTTGATGATATGGATGTTGAAAAGTATTTGCAGGCGTTTAACAACCAAACTCCAAGCGAACAAGCTTCAGGTAATGTTTCGGCTAGTATTTCAAAATCATTAGAACAAGATGTTGATGAAGACGGTGATTCTCAAACTTTTGATTTAGCAAATTTAATAATTGAAAAATGCACCCTGAAAGTGCTTAAAGGAAATTATAAAAACATAAAATTTGCCAATGTTATTGGGAATATGACATTGGATAAAAACAGTATATTAAACCTCAATTCAAACAGGTTTGAGATAGCGGAGGGTAATGCTGAAGCCAAAGTCAATTGCGATCTTAAAAATCATCTTTATAATCTGACACTTGCGCTTATGAGAGTAAATTCGGATATTATTGCAACAGAACTTGTTAATTTGCCACAAGAAATCAAAGGGAAAGCAAGCGGTATTGTTGATTTGAACACCGACAAAACCCTAAAAATCAACGGCTCGATAAAATTTGTTATCCAGAACGGCGAAATCGCCAAAATCGGACTTGTTGAATACGCAATGAAAGTTGCATCTTTATTCAGAAACCCTGTTGTAATGATTACCCCAAGCGTGGTTTCTGATTTGGTAGATATACCTGAAGGCAAATTTGATACTATAAACGGAACACTCAAACTTGAAAAGAATGTTATTCGCCAAATGGTTATAAAATCTGTTTCACCCCAGTTAAGCACCTACATCGTCGGAAGATACAACCTTGAAAATCAGGATGCAATTTTGAGAGTATATACGAGATTTTCCAACCGCAAAAAAGGTGCATTCGGATTTTTAAGAAGTCTGTCATTAAACTCTCTTGCAAACCGAATACCTTTTAGCAGTAAGAATAACAGCAATTATTATGAGGCAGAAATCAAAGAAATTCCAAAAATTGAAGCAGACGACAAAGATACCCAAATATTTTTGACCAAAGTTGACGGTGATATTGTCGAAAACAACTTCCTGTCATCGTTGTATAAGATTAAATAATACTAATTCAGTTCAGCGTTGCGATTTTGTTCTTCTTTGATGAAATTACAGATTTCTTCAAGACGGTTGTCTTCCATGGCATTAATCAAAGCTTGTACGTTATCAAATTTACCAAGTGCAAAACCAGTTTCCGCAAGCAAAACACAGTCGTTACAAAGCCTGTGTTCGCCGTATTTTATTGAACCAGCATAAGATTTGCTTTTCCCACAGCAGGCGCAGTCAAAATATTCAAATTCCAAATCCGGATTTTCTTCCAAATCATCAAGCACCATCTGATTACATACTGCCTGCATTTCTTCAATTATTTCTTCGGGTGTTTTAGCCATTATTTAATCCTTATTTTACAAGTTCAATCATTTCATTTACTGCCTGCTCTAACCCGACAAATACTGCTCTTGATATAATACTGTGACCAATATTGAGTTCATAGAGCCCCGAAATTTCATGCATTCTGATTACGTTTTTGTAATTCAGACCATGTCCGGCGTTTACTTCCAACCCAAAATCATGTGCAATTTTTGCCGCTTCTTTTAACTTTTTGAACTCGGATGCTTCGTTTACTGTTTTGTACGCAAGAGAATATGCGCCCGTATGAAGTTCAACAAACTGTGCGCCCGATTTTGCCGCCGCTTCAACCTGTTTTCTTGCAGGATCGATAAACAAACTAACTTCAATTCCCGCATTTTTTAGCGGTGCAACAAATTCTGCTATTCCCGCAAGACGACCTGCAACATCAAGTCCGCCCTCTGTTGTTACTTCCTGACGTTTTTCAGGTACAAGACAAACCGCACGCGGTTTATATTTCAGGGCGATTGCCTGCATTTCATCTGTTACCGCCATTTCAAGATTAAGATTTGTTTTAAGCGTTTTTCTTATTGCATAAACATCTTCATCTTTTATATGTCGTCTGTCCTCGCGCAAATGAGTTGTAATGGAACTTGCGCCGCATTTTTCACAAATCTGTGCAGCAAGTAACGGTTCAGGTTCTTCGCCCCCTCTTGCGTTTCTTAATGTTGCAACGTGATCAATATTTACACCTAAAAGCATTCTTATCTCCTTAAAATTTCATTTTATTTAATTTTAACAACGCAGTATATGTTGGCAATATTGTCAGATTTTCTTCTATTTTATCAGAATCCGACGCAATTTCAACCGCTGTTTTTAAATCTTGTTCTACGACGATTTTTTCTGTCGGTATTCCTGCATATTTCAGGCGTACTGCCATATCTCTTGCACGAATACCGGATACAATTATTGGTTTTTTAGTATTTTTTAATCTTTCAAAATCGGCATCCCAAAGCCACGAAACATCACGCCCGTCTGCGTAATCATCATTTATTGCTATAAGAATTTGTGAATTTAAGTCAACCGTTTTTAAAACTTCGCTTGCTCCTGTCGGGTTTTTAATCAACTGAATTAAGGTATTATGCCCGTTTATGACTTTTTTCTCTGCCCTGCCAAATATTGATTTGTAAGATAAAAGTGCCGATTTTATGACTTCGTAATCGATATTTAAAAACAGTGCGCTTGATATTGAAGCCAAAGCGTTGTATGCGTTGTATAAACCTATCAGATTAACGCGGAATTCATAATTATTACCCCCAAATTCTATTGTAAGTTCGGAGTAATCATCATAAATTTTGACGTTACCTTTAAAGGTTAATTCGGGACGTTTGTAACCGCATTTTTCGCAGTAATAGTGTCCTTGCTGCGCAAAAAATTGTTTTGAATATTTGAGTTCTTCCCCGCAGATACATTTAAAAACTTCGCTTGGGGCAGTCGAAGATGATTTGTGTTTATCGGAGCAAAATTCGACATTTTCAAACCCGTAATAAAAAACTTTTTTATTTTTGCCTAAATTTGCCACCAAAGGGTCATCAGCATTTAAAAACAATATCGGGTTTGCTTTATCAATAGCATTTTTTATAAACCCTGCCGTTGTTTCAAGTTCGCCGTATCTGTCAAGTTGGTCACGGAAAAGGTTTGTAACAAGCAAAAAATCAACACTCATATAATCGTAAAGTTTTGTCAGATATGCTTCATCTGATTCCAAAACGGCATAGTCAAATTTTTTGCAGGGCAGATTAAGCGCAAACACATTTGCTATACCTGTAAGCATATTTGCACCTTTGACATTATGAATAACCCTGTTCCCGTTTTCAAGAATATGAGCGAGAATACCTGAAGTTGTACTTTTCCCGTTTGTACCTGTCAGGGTAATTGTGTCATTGACATATTTGGGGCAATATTTCAAAAAATTCGGGCAGATTTTTAGTGCAAGCATACCCGCAAATGATGTACCACCTGAATTTTTCAGGATTTTTATCGCCAAATATGCAAGTTTTGAAAGTATTAGCGCAACATAAAATCTGAACATACTTTTTTAGCCCTCAAATACTCCTTTGAATGGATTTTCAAATACCTAAACAGGTATTATACTAAATATGAGTATAATACAAAAAGGAAATTTATGCTGACATTTTTTATCGCTATTATAGTTATCGCAGAAATTATTATAACTTGTCAGGTAGTATCTTTTATTCTAAAGATAGATAAAAAAGTCTGCGCATTAAATGAACAAATTACTACTCTCACACCTGTTATTGAAAATGGCCTTACATCAGTAAGGATTACCCTGAACAGAGTACTTCTTGCTCTCAATAAATTTGAACAAAAACTTCAGTCAAAAAAAGAAGAACTGAAGTTCAATGTTCTCAAAACGGTTGTCACATCCGCATTATTTTTACTTTTGAATACAAACGGCAAAAAGATTATTTCCGCAATAGAACTTGCGTTATCCATTAAGGATTTAATGAGTAAGTGGGTTAAAAAGTTTGCCTGATAAGGGTTTTAATCCAAACTCTTGAAAAAGCGCAAAAACCATGATATTATTATTGCGTTATATTAAGTTACGAGGTTTACAACTATGTGCAAGAAAAATGATGCTTTTGTATTCTCAATGGGTATAATTGCAGGAGTCATCGGCGGAATAATAGGCGGTGTACTTTTTGCCCCAAAATCAGGTGAAGAATCAAGAAAAGAATTAAAAGAAACTGCATGCGAATTTTACGAAAAACACGCTCCGCAAATTATCGATGCAAAAAAACAGGCGCTTGAGTCTGTTGATTTGATGAGATACAAACTTGAAAGACAGTTCAAAAAAATCAATAATGCGATTAAATCAAAAAAAATGCTTAAAGCAAAAGAACTGGAAGATATTGAAAATTCTTCAGACAACGAATTTGACTACTAAGAAAGGATTTTAATATGAGTATAGAAATATCCGAAGCAGTTCTCAATTACAGTCTTGTGTCGCTTGCGATTATGGGTGTAATTACGCTGGGCTTTCTTATTAAACTTTTATACGACTGCTCAAAGCTTGCCCAAAATGCAAACAAAACAACAGAAATCGTCAATTCTGAATTAAAACCGACACTTGATGAACTCAACACAGCATTAAAATCGTTTAACAGAATTGTTAAAAATACCGGTGACGGTGTTGATAATGTCAAACTTGGTTTAGGTAATGTCCTTGCAAAAACAAAAATCTTTTCAGGCAACCTTATGAGCGGATTTTTGAAAGGCTTTTTGGCGGTTTACGGACTTTTTGCCAAGAAAAAGTAAGCAATTTGTCGAATAAAAACGAAAATTAAACAGATTAGAATAATATAAGTGTAACAGTAAAGGAGAATTTAATTATGTCAGCAGGAAAATTTATAGCAGGTTTTATTGTAGGCGGTGCAATCGGTGCGGTTGCAGGTATTCTGCTTGCCCCGAAATCAGGTGAAGAAACCAGAAACGAAATAGCAAACAGCGCAAAAGATATGCTCAAAAAAGCCGATGAAACCGCAAAACAAATTCAGTCAAAAGCAGATGATGCTTTGGGCGAATTGCAAAAAAAAGGCGAAGAAATTAAAGTAAAATTACAGGATTTAATCAATAAACAAAAAGACGATAAAGCAGAAAATCCTGCATAAGAGATTTTTCGGGCGGGTGATTATCCCGCCCGATTTTTTATTAATAACGGAGAGCAATTATGAGTATTGAAGAATTAAGAAAAGAATATGAACTTGTTGACTTGTTTTGTTCGCTGGCAGAAATCCCCTCACCGTCAAGACAGGAAGAAAAAGTTATAGAATGGATTTGTAATTATTGCAAAGAAAATGATTTGAACTGCGAACAGGATGATTATAAAAACATTTATATAACAATTCCCGCAACTGACAGCACAAAAGAACCGATTCTATTATCATCTCATCTTGATGTAATCGGTGATGATTCGCCTGTTATCCCGTATTTAGATGGCGATTTGATTAAGGCAAAAGGCAGAACGCTCGGTGCTGATGATAAGGCAGGGGTTGCCAATGCGTTATATTTTGCAAAATATTTAAATAAAAGAACCGACTTATCTCATGGCGGACTTGAAATTCATTTTACAAGAGACGAAGAAGATTCTATGAGCGGAATAAAAAATACCGATTTTAACAAGATTAATTCTAAATATGTTCTTGTTCTTGATAGTGATGCCCTCGGACAATGCCTAATTTCAGGCGCAAGTTACGTTATGATAGATTTGAAAGTTAATGCTCCAAAAGGCGGGCACTCAGGTAACGATATTGGTGACCCGACAAGAAAAAATGCAGCAAAACTTATAGCAGATTTAGTATCAAAACTTCCGCAGGGGGTTTATTACAGCGAAAACGGGCAGGTTATCACTTCATGCAACATCGGTGGTATTGAATCAGGGGATGTTACGGTTACAAATGTCATAAACACCGATGCTCATGCAACATATTCATTAAGAAGTTCTGATAAGAAAAAAGAGGACGAACTCATCTCTAAAATGCAGAGCATAGTGGATGAATTTAATAAAGAGTATGAAGGTATTGCTCATGCTGATATTACTTTCACCGTAAAAATGCCGATGTTTGAGAAAAATGATGATGAATATATGCCGATACTTTTTGAAACGGTAGCAAAAAAAATCGGGGTAGAACCTGAAATTTCATCGTTTCATGCCGGTGCGGAAACCCATATTTATGCTAACAAAACAAACGCTAACGGCGAAAGATTTTCACCATATCTTTTGGGACTTGCGACAGTCTGCAATATGCACTCAGCGCGAGAGTATGTTGATTACAAAACCATGTTAAAAGGTCAGGAACTTTTGCAGGCACTTTTTGAGGCACACAACAGATAGTGATTAAACTCAATCTCGGCAGAAATTGCCTTAAATTAATTATACGGACATACGGAATAAAAGAAATTTTTATTCCGTATTATTCATGCAAAACCACCTGGCATGCATGCAGAGAAGAAAACTGTAAAATTAATTTTTATCATATCGATAAAGATTTTTTGCCAATATGCGAATTCCCAAACAATGCTTATATTCTTTATATTAATTATTTCGGGATGTTTACCCGTAATTGCAAGATTTTGGCGCATAGGTATAAAAATCTTATAACAGATAATACTCAGGCTTTTTATGCCCCGTACTATGGTATTGCAAGTTTTAATTCTCTTCGCAAATTTTTCCCTGTGCAAAACGGTGCATATTTAGAGATTGAGAAAGAACCGACACTAGATTTTCAAACGGATAATTTAGAACTTAAAAACGTTCAAATGCAAAAAGATTATAAACTTTTCAGACAGAATGAACTAACACTGAATAATGAATCGATAAAACTCATATCGCCTAAGGTTGAAATGCAGATGGGAGACATTGATTTTGGACAAGATAAAAAGCAGCGACTTGAAATCTTTAAAGAATACGAGAAACTGTTTGACAGGTATAATCTGATTAAACTCCCCGCATTAAACAGTAACATTCCTTATTGTTATCCACTGTGTACAACCAACGAAAAAATTATAAAAAAACTTGAGAATTTAACAATTTTAAGATTATGGGACCAGATACCGAAAAGTTTCCCTGAATATGAGTTTTTATACAATGTCGCGGCTTTGCCGCTCAATAAATTTATTTATAAAATATTAATGTAAAAACATGTAAACTTTGCGCAAAAAATTCTTGCTTTTTGTTTTAAAATGAACGAGAATACCAAAAGATGGGAAGGAAATAAAATGTTAGCGGGTAGCGTAACAAAATTCCGAATAGCAGACAAGCGTGAACATACGGGGTATTTATCCTCAAAAATCGGCACTCCTGTCAGCAAATGGAATTCCTGTCCGCAATACACTTATCAAGATTTTAAAAGACCTTTGAACAATAGTCACCATGATTTAAGTTTCGAAGGTCTTTCTTTTATGCCAAGATTATATAAACCACTTGAGAAAACATACAGTAAACAAGAGTTTTTAGAGTTCACAAGAAAATACTTAGGTGACATGGGCGAAGAACTTTTACAAAACGTCACCATTATTCACCGTAAAAGAACAAATAAAATGATTTCAATGGACGGCGATACTATCACTATCCATAAAAAAACCATCCCTCATTTAGCATGGGATGGTATTTTGTATCCGTTCAAAATTTTACCGGGGGATATTTTAAACGGTCTTGTTGAAATGGCAGGCAAAGTTCCGGGATTAAAAAACTGGTCACAAGAAACATTGAAACGCCAGATGTTCAAAAACATCAGACAGCGCTCAAAAATTGATAAAAAAGTTAACTCTCTTGTCGGGATGATTACCTACAAAGAAAACAAATTAAAAGACGCTATTGATGGTTATAAAAAAGTTCATGGAGTAGCGCCTGATGAAAAAGCACTCGAAGAAATTAAGGCGAATGTAGAAAAGAATATGCAATCAAGCGTATTTCAAACTATAACAAAGCCGTTCGATTATAAAACCGGTAACTACGATACAAAACATGAAAGAGCATTGAACAGACTTGTTTCAGGTCTTCCTCCGGCAGTTTTTCTTGCAAACGATGCTTATAACCTTTCAAGAATGATGGATGATGACCCAAAAGCAGCTGAAAAAGAGCGCAAAACAAGATTTAAACAAGAAACAAGCAGGATTTTGACAAGCGGATATTTAACACTCATCACAATGGGTGCATTCCAGAAATTTATCAACAAATCGAAATTCGGAATTGTTCTGACAACAGGTATTACAGTCCTTGTAACAGAAATGTTCTCACGTTTATCTAACGGCAAATTCATTACAAGATTAACTCCTGAACAGGCCAGAAAAATTAACGAGAAAGAACACGCACCCGAAGCAAAAATCAAACCTCAGGAGCCAAATCCGCAGGTAACTTCAACCGGCAATCCCGACAAAAAAGAAGATAAAACAAAAGAACAACAAAAACCGCTTTTATCATTTGATACTTTAATGAAAGCATCCGTCGCCGTTCTTGCAGCAGGTTATGCGATTAAGGGCTTTAAAAATATTCCTGCGATTAAAAATTCTGCATTGAAGTATTTTGAAAAAATGGATGCTGAAAAATTGGCAAAACTTGGTGTAAACAAAGAAAAATTATCTTTGGACAATGCGGTAAAAACATTTGAGGATAAGGTTATATATAGACCGTTTACACAGTTCTATAAAAACATCACAAGTACAGCATATCACGTTGTGCCTGAAAAATTTGATGCAACAATAAGTGTTTTGAGAAAGAACGGCTACAAAGAACTTGCCGATCAGTATGAAAAAGTTGGGAAATCTGCAATCAAAGAGGGAACAGATTATCTCAATTTAGGGACAAGAGATAAGATATTTAAGGTATTTGGCAAAGAAGTTTCTGTTAAACCGTTTGTAAACTTTGTTATTGCGCCGTTCAAATTTATGTGGAATACGGTAACACTTCCATACTGGATGATTGATGAAAAAGTCGGTAATTTGTTCAGAAAAGCAAAACCAAAATCAATGCCGAAAGATATTGATGCTTTAGCAACAAGTTTTGCAAAAATCAGCAAAAAAGCACAGGAATTTGCATCAGGGAAAATGACTTCAGAACAATTTGAAGACTTTATCAAAATAAATATGACAAACGCATTTAACAGAGACTCAATGTCAAATGTTTCAAATGCGGAACTTTCAAACCTCGCAAAGACTGCCGCATCAGTTGCAACAATCTGGTTCTTAATGACTGATAACTATAATATGGTAATGCTTAAATCAAACGGTAACGATAAAGACGGTGCTAATACGAAATTCAAAGAAAGATTTGTACAAGAAGGATCAAGATTGTTCTACCAAACGTTATTGATTGATTTGTTCAATTCGACCTTCAGAAATTCATACAACGCATCGCTTTTGGGTATGAGTTGGGTAACACTTGCAGACACAACATTGGGCGAAATTTTGACAAGAAGTTCAGTTGGTATCCCTGTCAAAGCACACACAAGAGATGAGCTCATTGATATTGAAACAAAACAGAATAATTCAACAGGATTTACTAAAAAATATTATAACTTTATGCAGCGCTTAACCGGCAAACGTTCTATTAAGACTTACGAAGTTGCCCCGAAAGGAGCACAACCCAAACCTGTTGTGACTGCACAAAACACACCCGCAGATACAAATTTTACCTTCCAGAGAAACGACAGCCTTTTAGAAAAAATGATTAAAGGTTAGAATTGAAGTAAATTGTGAATAGTTTTACATAATTTGCCCTATTGCCTTAATACTTTATTGCTTTTATAATAATTTCATAGATTAAGAAGGAGAAAAATTATGGCAGATGCAAAAATTTTAGCTACAATTGAACGTTCGGAGACAGAACAATTACAGATTTCTTTGAGTGAATACAAAGGAACAAGCTATCTTAATATGCGAATATTCTTTACAAACGACGGCGGAGCATCATGGATTCCGACCAAAAAGGGGGTAACTTTTACTGCTGAGCAGTTAGATATTCTTACAGAAGCCATTGAAGAAGCTAAACAGGAACTCATGGCAGAAGCGGAATAATTTTAATGACTGATATAATTCAAAATAAATTATTTGAACAAAAATTAACATTAAAAAAACGGCAAAATGAAAATGACGGAGAAAAAACTCCGTCATTTCACAAATATGCCGTTTGTCTTGTAAATATTAAAGCGATGGGGGTTCGTACATTCAGTTACGAAATACCTCTGCATTTCCAAAACAAAATAAAAATCGGTCAGGCACTTTTGGTTCCATTTGGCAGGCAGGGAATGATAAACGCATTCTGCGTAGGTTTTAGTAACTATTTACCACCTGAAATTAAAGCAAAACCGATTACAAAAATTCTTGATGATACCCCCTTATTCAGTGCGGAATATTTGAAACTTTTAGAGTGGGTTGCGAACTATTATTGTACGGATTTGATAACCGTTTTAAATGCCGCTATTCCGCTTAAACTAATTGAAAAATCACTTAAAACAGAGCTTTCAATTGAATATGTCCGTGATTTTGGCGCAACAAAAAGACAGTTGCAAGTGCTTGAGATTTTAAAAGACAAAGGTAAAATGCCTTTGGTATCATTTGAAAAACTTGCCAAAACCACAAGGGCAACGGTTAAAAAACTTGAAGCTCTGGGATGCGTGAGAATCTGCGAAGAAGAAATTTACAGAAATCCTTTGGATATTTTAAACATTGATAAGACAGAACCATTAAATGAACTATCTGAACTTCAAAACGAAGTTTATATGGGGATTAAAAAACAAATTAAAAAAGAAACAAATCCGACAATACTTGTTCATGGAGTAACAGCAAGCGGGAAAACAGAGGTTTATTTCAAACTCATTGACGATACAATTAAATCCGGTAAAAATGTTTTGTTTCTTGCCCCTGAAATTGCACTTGCATCCCAACTTACCAAACGTCTCGCACGAAAATTCGGCACAAAAGATGTTGCCATCTGGCACTCAAGTATTTCAGAAGGGGAGCGCTACGATGTATGGCAAAAACTATATAAAAACGAAATTAAAATTCTTGCGGGTGCACGCAGTGCCGTTTTTGCGCCGCTGCAAAACATCGGTTTGATTATTATTGACGAAGAACATGAGAGCGCATACAAACAAACTTCTCCAGCTCCAAGATATGATGCAAGACTTGTTGCAAAAAAATTGGCGCAGTTTAACAATTGTCCGCTGATTTTAGGTTCTGCAACCCCTGATATTTCAAGTTATTATTATGCGATTAATTCTGACCATCTTTATCAGATGCTAAAACGCTACAATGATGCCAAAATTGCTCCGGTTACGGTTATAAACATGCAGGAATACGGTCAGGCAGCATATAGACATCTGATTTCACAACCTTTAATTCAAGCAATAAAAGAAACTTTAGACAATAAACAACAAGTTATTTTGCTCATTAACCGCAGAGGATATTCAACTTATACACAGTGCCAAGGATGCGGGCATGTCATCGAATGCCCAAATTGTGCGATTCCGATGATTTGGCATTCAAAAGACAATATGCTCAAGTGCCACTATTGTAACCACGCTGAGTATTTCCCAGATAAATGTCCCAATTGTGGAAACGAAAGCCTTAAAAATTCCGGAACAGGTACACAGAAAATTGAAGAATATATTAGTGAAATTTTTCAAGGTTATAATGTTGAGCGGATTGACAGCGATGTTTTGGTTCGAAAGGGAGAACATATAAGACTTTTAGACAAATTCCAAAAAGGTGAAATTGATATTTTAGTCGGTACACAGATGATAGCAAAAGGACTTGATAACCCGAATGTTACACTTGTTGGTGTAATCAGCGCCGATGCAAGTTTTAATTTGCCTGATTATCGCGCATCAGAAAGAGGCTTCCAACTCTTAACACAGGTTGCGGGACGTGCCGGCAGAGGAGAATTTAAAGGCAGAGTATTTTTCCAGACATACAATCCTGAATTTTATGCTTTAGAAAGCGCAAAATCTCAAAATTACTTCGATTTTTATAAAAAAGAAATAGTTTCTCGTGAAGATTTTGACTATCCGCCATTCAGCCAAATAATCAGAATTATTATGTCGAGCGAAAATAAATTCCGTGCGGAAAAATCGACACAAGAAATTGCTCTGAGACTTCACACAATGATTGATAAATTCGGCTTTGGTGAAAGACTTAACGTTCTTGGCCCGACACCATGCGTAATCGAACGAATTAATAGCCAATGGCGATTTCAAATTCTTATTAAAAACAAATTAGAAAATAAAGGACATCAATTTATTTCAAGTTTCATAAATAAAATAAATGCTCCAAAAGATATACGTATGACTGTTGATGTTGATCCTTTAGATATTTTATAATTTTGGAGTAAACAAATTAGAAAGGAAAATTTTATGAACATTTTGTATATTGATTCATCAGTCCGCCATGATTCACGCACAAAAAGGCTTGCTCATCACTTTTTTAAAGGAATAGAAGAACTAAACGCAAATGTCAAAGAACTTTATTTGTCGAATGAATGTATTCCGCCGCTAAACAGAGAATCATTAGAGCATAGAACAAGACTCTGCGAAGAACAAAATTTTGACGAACCGATTTTTCATTACGCAAAGGAATATGCATCCGCAGATATGATAGTCATAGCAGCACCTTACTGGGATTTGTCATTTCCTGCAACATTAAAAACCTACATTGAAGCAATTAATGTTGTCGGGTTGACTTTTATCTACAATGACCAAGGACATCCCGTCGGGCTTTGTAATGCAAAAAAACTCATTTATATTACAACAGCAGGCGGAAAAATTGTATCAGACGAATTTGGTTTTGGTTATATAAAAGAACTCGCACACAAATTCCACGGGATAAAGGATATTGAATACATAAAAGCAGAAGAACTTGATATAATAGGAGCAGATGTAGAAGATATAATTGAAAAAACCGAAAAGAAAATTGATAAACTTACACAAGATATAGTTAAAGAATATAAATAGTTAAAAACTGCCCCTATTTCAGGGCAGTTTTTTTTTGATATAATAAATTTGCAAACAGAAAAGAGGAAAGTATGGATATAAAAGCGGTAATTCTAGCAGCAGGCAAGGGAACAAGAATGAAATCCGAAACTACCCCAAAAGTTCTGCACGAAATTTTGGGCAAAACTTTGCTTGGACATGTTATTGACAATGTAAAAAATCTCACAAATGAACAATTTGTAATTGTCGGACACCAAGCACAGGAGGTTGAAAAATTTGTTAACGATAACTATAATAGCGCAAAAACCGTTTTACAAAGTCCTCAATTAGGCACAGGTCATGCTGTTTCAATGGTTTGCCCTAACCTTGAAAATTATGATGGTTTAGTTTTAATTCTCTGCGGAGATACTCCGCTTATAAAAGAAGAAACCCTCAAAAATTTTGTCGAATTTCACAACTCAAACAACTCTGATTTAACTGTTATGAGTACGATTTTTGAAAATCCGACAAATTACGGCAGAATTATAAGGGAAAGCGATAATACTCTAAAATGTATCGTTGAAGAAAAAGATGCAAACCCTGAACAAAAAGCTGTTAAAGAAGTTAATGCCGGAATTTACTGCCTTAATTGGGGCAAGATAAAGAGTGCATTCTCTCAACTCAAAACAAACAATGCGCAGGGTGAATATTATTTAACAGACATAATTTCCTGGGGCAAGGCGCAAAACCTTAATGTTAATGCATTCATTTTGGATGATAGTGACCAAATTTACGGAATTAATTCGCGTTCAAACCTTGCCACTGCATCAAAAATTATGAATAAGAGAACGCTTGAAAAATTGATGAAAAACGGTGTGACAATTGTCGATCCTGATTCAACTTGGATTAGTGAAAACACAAAAATAGGACAAGACACAATCGTTTACCCGTTTACCTATATTGAAGGGGAAAATATTATTGGTAAGAATTGCAAAATAGGACCTTGTGCACATTTAAGAGGCGGAGTTGAAGTTTGTGATAATGTTAAAGTCGGTAATTTTGTAGAAGTCAAAAAATCAAAAATTTCTTCAAATACAAATGTCGGGCATTTATCTTATATCGGGGACAGCGAATTGGGTGAACGCGTAAATATCGGTGCAGGAACAATTACAGCAAACTATGACCCGATTTCAAAAAATAAATCAAAGACTGTTTTAAAAGATGATGTCAAAATTGGTTCTAACAGTGTTTTGGTAGCACCTGTAACAGTTGAACAAGGCGCAAATGTCGGTGCGGGTTCAGTTATAACCAAAACCATTCCTCAGTGGGCACTTGCCTTAACCCGCTCACCGCTAAAAATTTTGGAAAACTGGGTTACAAGAAAGCATAAATAAACTATTGCTCACTTTCGTGATGATCTGAATCTTTTAAAAGTTTTGAAAAATCAGAAGGCTTTATGTCTTGTATAAAGTTTTTGAATTCTTCTGCTTCCTGGGCATCTTTTGCACTATCGGTTGAAACAGAGCCAGCAGAAAGCACTTTTGCGCTAACAAAAATCGGTGCATCAACTCTTATTGCAATTGCAATAGCATCCGATGGGCGAGCATCTATTTCAATGACTTCATCATTATCATTTTCGAGATAAATTATTGCATAATATGTTTCTTTTTCTACATCATTTATTTCAACTTTTGAAATTTTGTATCCTGTTTTTTCAATCATGGAGATAATCAGATCGTGCGTCATTGGACGTGAAACTGAAAGGTTTTCGATTTTTCTTATTATCGAACTTGCTTCGGCTGAACCAATCCAAATTGGGAGTGCCCGTCTATTTTCTTTGTCATGCAAAACAACTATCGGGGAACCTGTTCTGGTATCAAGAGCAATACCCATAACTTTCATCTGAATCATTATATAAACCTTTCAAGATTATCCTTTATTACAGGTTTATTATACAGGACAAAAAGTTTTTTTTAAAGCCTTTTCAAAAAAAAAGGTTTGTGCTAATATGGTGGATGTAATCTTGGTAAAGGTTGCGCCAATTGGAAAAGTGGCCGAGTGGCTTAAGGCGGCACCCTGCTAAGGTGTTGTGTGGGGTTACCTGCACCGTGGGTTCAAATCCCACCTTTTCCGAATTAAAACGAGAATGACTTTTGTTATTCTCGTTTTAATCTGTATATGTGAGGATTTTAATCTGCCTATAGGGGGTTCAGCGGGGAGCGAGCAGAGGCTGAAAGGGCACGACAAGGGTCGTGACCTGAAATGCCGTTTATTGCGAGCGGCCCAAGAGAAATCCCACCTTTTCCGAATTTTAAAGGGTTTCAGCGATTCGCTGAAACCTTTTTTTATGCTTAAAATTCAATTTGCTCACAAATTTGCTCACAAAAATTAAAGTTATAGCAAATTTAATCCGTTATAATAAATGTAGAAATTTAAAGTAGGAGTAATAATAACATGACTTTCAATTATGATGATTTTAAAATCCTCCAAAAACAAGCAGTAAAACCAGTAACTAAAGGGGCAGACAAAAAACAGAAACAAACTAAAACCTCTGAAGAATCTAATCCCCCCATTCTAAAGAAAGAAAAATCACCGCTTCCGCAAGAATCAAGAAAAGAATATACATTCATACTGGAAGACCCGCAAGAAATTTATGATAAAGAAATTGAAGAACAAAAAAAACGTGATACGGAAGATGATAATTAATATATAAGATAATACAAATCCCTAATATTTAATAGGGATTTATATTATCCAGTTGTTTAATAATGATTTTTCTGAATCTATATAAATTAGAACTCCTTGTTTTATCAATTTTCGACTCTGATTTTTTATCAGAACCGCCTTTATAACAAATGTACGCTACTCATAAATTCCCGCCGTATAGATAAATCGAGCTAAATTAATAATTTTGGGGAGAACCATTTTAGCCCATATAAACAGAATATTGATAATTTCACTTTTACAAAATTTAAACCCGAATACCAAAAGGTATTCGGGTTTATTTATGCATTATGGGAACTTTAATATTTATGCATTAAATGTTTTAAACGATGATTCAACATTCTTGGATATAACTTTTTTTACAGCATCCATTTCTGTCTGGATAGCATTTTGCTCGGTATCAAGTTGTTTAAGTTTAAGTTCTAAGTTTTTGTCCTGAACCTGAATGATACCAATTTTTGCATTAATATCCTGAACCTTTTTGTCGTACTGTGCTTTATCATAATAGTATTGGTTCATTGCCTGATTATATGCAGCATCATCTGTTTCAGTTATAGTTGTTAAAGTATATGTGATACCGCCTTCAATAGAATATTTTTCATATTCTTCATATATTGGCTCTGATTTTTCAGGTTCATTTGCTTTCCATTCTTCCCAAACTTTTTGATAAGAATCTGTATCATTTAACTTAAACTGCTCCATATCTTCATTCATAGATTCTAATATAGGCAAGAATATTTCATAATAATATGGAGTTAAATTCCCATCTTCATCGTATGCATAATCTGAATCTAAGAATAAATTTATTGAACGATAAATATCAATGCATTTTTGTTCAAGTGTTTTATTATTTATATTACCATTTTCATCTACGCAATAATTACTTAACAATATCTGAGTATCAGTAGGATTTCCCTGTTTCAGATAATAATCACTCATAAGTTTATCTTTTTCAGTTGAAATGTCAGTATGAGAACTTGCCATAATAGTACATTTACCGGCTTTCCCTTCAGGTTGATACCCGTCACGAATTGCATCAGATATTGGAAGCATTCCGGTAGTTTTACCATTTTGCCTTATTGCAGAATTGTAAACCCTTGAATAAGTTATTTTAGTATCATCTGAACCGTTTGAAATTGAACTTTTATAATATTTAGGATATGCAGATGAATCTACATTCCCTGCTTCATCAAGAGTTAAATCTAACATGTGAGCTAATACATGTTGGTAGCAGTTTGGTTTCCCATTTTCAGCATTACCATAACAAGAAGCTGAAGCGTCTGAATATGCATCATATAAAACCGTGTTTGTTTCTTCAAAAACATAGTCTTCTATTCTGGGTTCTAAACTCCACCATAACTCAGCAGCAGCTATTTCTTCAGCTGTCCTGGTATCTCTTTGAAGATTTTCAACTTTGACTTGATCTTCATTATAAACAATTATACTTTGATATCTGCCTGAAGCATCTTTTTCAACTTGAGCATAACAATTTTGTATTTCCCTTGATTCTGTTGTTTCACCGAACATATATGCTCTTACACCGCCTAACGAAAGAGATGTTTTTTCGTTGTAATCAATACCTTCTGTTTCAGTCTTGCTGTAGAATACAGGTTCATAA
>Ga0310690_10002029_pt1 | contig 34342 bp, 52 predicted proteins | sample AusTroGonzalo_MG_2_FD_207661 | JGI IMG/M metagenome (GOLD analysis project Ga0310690, IMG submission 207661) | Bovine rumen microbial communities from tropical cattle in Woodstock, Queensland, Australia - Gonzalo_04 (v2) (version 2) | ecosystem: Host-associated > Mammals > Digestive system >...
CGGTCGGTAATCCCGTTCTGCCTGGCAATATCCCTGTCTGTGGTCTCGTCGGTAATGGTCGGTGTGCTTCTTCCTCCTTCGCGGGACCGCTCCGCTTCAAGATCATCCGCGGACATTCTCGCCACAGGACCAGGGTTTTCTTCAAGCAGGCGATTTCTTTCCGCCACCTGGACAAGCTCGTCAACCGCTTCCTGCCGCGTTTTGTATGGCTGCGTCTGGAAGGAAATAGCGCGAGCATCCCGGATTGCGCCGCCGTAAATGTCGCCGGAATTTCGTCTGAGGCTCCCGATCCATCCGACGGAGGTTTCGTTTACATTATACTCAAACCCATTCTTCTCCAGGCGATTATATGCGCGCAAACCGTCCGCCAGTTCTTTCCCGGCGTCGGTCTGATTCGTTTCTTCCATTGTACCGCCCGCCGGAGCCTGCGTCAATGCCTCCTCCTCCGAGGGCAGGCGAAGCCCGGAATTGTTCCCGGGAACAGGGGGAGTATTCTGCTGCGCCGCGCCCCTCGTCCGCGTCGGGACCGGCGGGCCGCTCTGCGCGGGTGCCTCTGTAGGCCTCTGTGCGGCGTTCTGCGGCACGGGAGGCGTGGGCGGTGTCGCTGCATTGTCCTGGGTGCTCGGCTGCGGCAGCGGAGGCATCGCAGCGGGAGGCGCAGCCTGCGGCTGAGGTGCGGGAATCGTCGCCGCCCGTTGCGGTGCTTCCGGCGCGTTTGCGGAAGGTACGGGCGGCGTGGGAATACTCGGCCGCTGCTGCATGGGCTGGTCGATGGGCTTCGGCGCGTTCTGGTATGCCGCATACCAGGCGGGCAGGTTGTTTGCCGGTGCCGTCTGGATTGGCGTCTCGGAGATTTGCAGCCCGTGTGAACTCGCACTGACGGGGTTTGCAGCGGAGTTTTCCTGCACCGCCGTGAGAATCGCCATTGCTTCACCGACTTCCGAGGCGGGAATAATACCGTCTTCTGCGGCGGCTTGCAGATACAGGAGTTCCGTGGAATATGTAGCTTCTGCCGCTGCCGCTTCTGCCCCGGTGGAAGTCGTTGCTTTCTTATAGGCATTTGCAGCATTTGTCACATGCCGCATGGCAAGAATCCCGCGCAAGGCTTCGTAGTCTGCGTTGATTTGGGCCATCTTTGCAGCCGCTTCCGCGTCTCCGGGGTGCGTGTCTGGGTGGTATCGCCTGGCAAGCTCCCGGTAAACTCGGCGTGCTTCTTCCTCTGTCATATTCTCATTGAAGTATTCGCTGGAATACTTCTTTTCCGCTGCCTGCTGTACGCCAGGACCAGAGCTTACAAGATAACTAATAGCTGAAAACGCAAACGCAACAAGAAGGTCCTGCGCGATCTGCGCCCCATCAGGTTTATAGTCTTCAGGATATTCCAGAACTTTTTCAAGTTCTCTGACGCCGGAACTTCCCGCCGCAAATCCCATACCGGAAATACCGGCAGCGATTGTCCTCGCCAGTCGATTCCCGGTAAGATTCAGCTTTGTAAGAACAGCGCCCCCAAGCTGACTGAGCGCGGTTTCCGCCGCTCCGCCCGCTGCCCCGGCAATCGCGCCAGTCGCAGCAGAAATCCCCACGTTGGCAAGCTGCTTCCCAACGCTGTATTCCCTGGGGGTATACTCCGCGCCAAATTCGGCAGCCAGGGCCGCGTTCTGCCGCTCCTGCTTGTCCCATTCCTCTTTCGTCTGCGTGGAAGTGATGCCGGATTGCAGGCCGCTTGCCCCAAAGGTAATTGCGCTGCTGATCGCTCTCTGAACCCAAGGGGCGGCCTTGTTGAACCACTCAACGCCTTTCATGGCATCCCCGACGATGCCGCTGATACCCAGCATTTCGGCGGTGCTCCCTGCGATATTACCAACCGCGAATGCCGTCGGATTCGCTTTCTGCGCTGCTCCCGTGATCTCCCTCATGGAAGTATAGGGAGATTCAGATCCCAGGGCTTTCTCCGCAGCGCCGGTCAAACGGTCGGAAAGCCAGTCTATCCCCAGCGCTTTTACGGTCCCTGCAAATCCGGAAGCAAGCGCGTTGCTCTTATAAAGCAGGGAGTTATAAAGATTGGTGAGCTCGGTCCGCTGTGCCATTTCAGCGCCGGTCGGAGGCGCGTCATAATGGTTGAACGCATAGTGCAAATCTTTGGTGGCCGCCTGCGCTTCCCGCTTTTCCTCCGCCGTCAGTTTGTCTTTGCTTGCCAGCTCACGCCAGCGGGTCATGGTGGCGGTATCGTTGTAGATATCCGCCACCGTGCGCCGGGAGGAATACTGCTTTTCCTGGGCTTTATGGAGGGACTGCGCGTAGTTATTGGCATCTCTTACGGAATTGAAGATGCCAAGATGCTCGCCGGTATCAAGGTAGTGCTGCCAGGCTTCCTGATCGGTCCAACGAACTGCGTTTCCGTTGGCGTCTCTGCCAATGGTCGGCACAAGGACCTCCCGCCCGCCGTCGATCCCGAAACTCACGCTGTCCACGGTGGAAATGCTTCCGTCGGGATTGTGATAAACCGGGCGATTGTTCAGGTCAATGTTGCCGGAAACGACGGGAGTATAGCGGCTCGTGGTAGTGTCCATGCCGTAGGTCCGCCGGTTCTCCTTCGTCCGCTCCGTGCTGGGCGTGGTGTAAGAACGCCGCTGCGCCTGCCGGTTTTCCGAGTTATTGCCGGTGATTCTGAGGCCGCTGCTGCCTGTTGCGTTGCCGGTGGTCCTCCTCTTTTCTTCCGTCTTTGCAGGCTGAGGAACAGGAGGAGTTCCGGGAGAATACCTGACGGCGGATTGCTTCGGAATGTAGGCGGTAGAGCCGTAAACTCCCTCGCCGTAGGTCTCTTCAATACCCTTGGCCTGTTCCTCTGCCAGTTTCTTCAGATATTCGCTTGCCATTTACCGTCCTCCGTTGCCCTTTTTGGCCCAGGTGTACCAATATTTCCCGTCGCGGTAGGTCTCGTGAACGTCGCCGTTTTCCACCAAGGTGTAGAGTTCCTGAAGACTGACGCGGTTATAGTTTCCGCTGGTTCCATTGTCCTGGCTGTCAATCGCTACCCAATCACTGGAATGACGATTGCCGATCAAATCCGTACCGCTGCCGCTGCTTCCGCCGGACCCGCTGCCGGACCCTTCGCCGCCCCAGCGCCCCTCTTCCTCCAGAATGGCTTTATAGAAGTCGTTTATCGCCATGGGTGCGCCGGTGCTTTCGGCGTTGGTGATATCCTGCTGACGCTTGAATCCGTTCTTTTGCAGCCATGCGTCGGTGATCCTGGGGTCTTTCCCGATGGCTTCATACCACTGCTGATCGGTGAGAACGCGCCCGCCATACCAGCTCTGAAGTTCTCCGGCCAGCTTCCCCGCGGCTACCTTGGCCCAATTCGGCTCTTGGCCGTTGCCAGCCCCGCTTCCGGACCCGCCGCCGCTGCCGGACCCGCCGCTGCTCTTTCCGCTCAGCTTATATTCGTTGTTCCAGGCCTGCTGTGCCTGCTCGTCGTCGTATTCCCGGAGCGCCTGATTCCATTTCGTGGTGTCCCATCCGCGCTCATATTCCCGCTCGTCCTCGTTCCACGCGCGGTCATAGGCCAGCTCGTCCTCCCGAAGCGCACGGTCATACGCCGTGTCGCTCCTGGAATCCGCATACTCCCGGTCGTACCTCGCGTCGCTCACGGCGTCCCGCGCCATCTGATAGGCCCACTGCCGTTCCTTCTCAGAGAGCTGATCGCCGTACTCCCGGAGGTACTGGTTCCATTCGGCCTGCTTCCAGCCCTGCGCGTCCGCGTACTCCCGGAGGCTCTGCGCCCACTGCTGGTCGTAGCGCTGGTCGCTGATGGCATCCCGCTGGGCCTGGTAGTTCCGGTTGTAGGCGGTCTCGTCGGCGTACCTGGCATCCTCCACGGCGTCCCTGTTGAGTCCGTACTGGAAGGCCCTGTCGGTATTCCACTGACCAAGCCGGTCGCGGTAGCGGTCGTATTCCTGCCCACCGTAGCTCTGGTAGCGGTCCGCGGCGTCCAGCTCCTGGCCGTAGCGGTCCATGTACCGCTGATATTCCGTCTGGTCGTAGCCGTTGTAGCGATCCGCGCCGGAAAGCTGCTGGCTCACCCGGTCCCTGTACTGATCGTAATCCTGCTGCCCGTACTGATTGTACCGGTCCGCAAAGTCCAGATTCTTCCCCTGCTGATCCGCCCAGCGGGAATACTCCCGGTCGTCGAATCCCTGGTACTGGTCGCTGATGCCCAGCTGGCGCTGGAATTCCTGGAGATAGCGGTTGTATGCGTCCTGATACAGCTCCGGCAGCTTGTCCGAAAGCTGGGCGGCATAGTAGTCCCCGGCCTGGCTCGCCGCCGTCACTGCGTAAGAGTTTGCCAGCCCGCCGGTTCGGGCGGAAGCCTGGGCGAGCGCTTCCTGAGCAGCCCGCTGTCCCTCCCGCCGGTACTGCTTTTGATATGCCTGATATACAGGGTCGGTGCTGGGGTCGTAGTTCCATCGCATGTTCTCAGCCCGTCGGAGGGCGTCGTCCCGCTGCTGCTGATACTCGCTCCCCTGCCATTCTTCCCCGTACCGCTGAAGGGCGTCGTCCCGCTGCTGGTCGTAGGGGCTTCCCTCATAAGGCCGCATGGCCTCCTCCAGGAGCCGGTCCCGCTCGGTCTGGTATTCGCTGCCGTCCCAGCGCATTTCCTCGGCCCGCCGAAGGGCCTCGTCCCGCCGCTGTTCGTACTCCGTGCCGTCCCACTCCGGGGCGGTGCCGTAATCGAACTGATCCAGCGTCAGCTGATAGGGCGTATAGCCGGTTGCTGCGGGGCTTCCGGACGGAATGGTCCCGCCGTTGGAGCTTCCGCCGCCGGAGCTTCCAACGCCCTGGGGAGGATAGTTTTCGCCCTGGGGCGTATAATTCTCGCCTTGGGGGGTGTAGGAGGGGTTGGTATTCCCGCCGCTGGAGACGGTTTGCCCGCCCGTGGCCCCGCTGGGAAGATTTCCTGCGTTCCTCGCGGTCCGCATCGCCTGCGCCATCGCCAACTGTTCCGGGGTGATATCCCCGTTCTTCACCGCCTGCGCCATACGGTATTGATCGTCAATGGGCATGACCAGTCCGTTCTGATCCCGGTAATACCCAGCCGCCTCCAGAACGCTGTCCGGCGCGGTCTGGTTCGTGTACCGCTGATACTGTCCGTTGTCATTCAGCGCCCAGAATTCGCTGTCCTGATACCCGGCCTTGGGGCCAATATATGAACCGTACTGCGCCAGCGTCACGTTGCCGCTCTTTGTCAGGGACCCGTCCGCGCCCATGGTGTAGGCCACGCCGTCCGGCGCGTAAAAGACGGTGCCGGGAGTATAGCCGGTCTCGCCCACCTTCCCGCCGAAGGCTGGTGCATATCCGCCGATGCCGTTGACGGCCATGAGCCATCCGTTGTAGTTGCCGTTGTCGTCATAGTAACCGGACCAATTCCCGTCGTTACGAAATGCGTTGGTGTCCCGGTTCCAGCTGGTGTCCCCGGCGGCATACTTCGCGCCGATTGCGTTCCATTTCGCCTGGTCTACGTCCGTCATACCGACTTTGAAATTCGGGTCCTGCTTCCCGAACAGCAGATAATCCTTCTGCTGCACCGTGGAAGGGCTAACCGTCCCTGTCGGATTCCCGATGGAAGGCGTCGCAGCAGCCACGGCGGCCTGATAGGGATTATTCTGTCTGGCCTGGCTGATTTTATAATTGTTGATCTCCGACGTGTTCCCGGAGGACAGCACCTGCGCCGCGTTATGGAGACCCTGCGCCTGCTGCCGCATTGCGTCCGCTCCAATCGGTCCGGCCCCATATCCCCCGGCAGCGGCCCCGGTTGTCGCGCCCGTTGCTCCCGTCGTTGCACTGGGCGTCGCTCCTGTTGCTCCCCCGTTCTGGTTCATCGCCTGCAAATATGCGGAAGAAGCCGCACCGGCCCCCTGCGTCTGGGCGATCTGCGCCAAGCGCTGTTTCTCTGCCTCGCTCAGCGCCCGCTTATAAAGGTCGTTATTGATCTGCGTGCTGATGGCCAATTTGAATCACTCCCCTTAATTGCTGTTGGGCAGCGTCACGTTGCTGCTGCCTTGGAACTGGCTCCCGCTGTATTTCTCCACGGCGATGCTGTAGATCACCGCGTCGCCGTAGCCGTCCAGGCTCAGCCGGTAATGGTCGTTTCTCCTCAAAATCAGCGGGATGATGTAGGTCTTCTTTTTCTCCGAAGTGTTCCCGTCCAGCGTCCCGACTAGGTGTGTCGTCCCGTCGTCGTACTTCATGCTCACTTCGATTTCCGCGTTTTTGTCCAGCGTCGCCCGGATCAGTATCCGCAGCGGCCCCTTCTTGGTCTGGCTGGCCGTGTCCGTGGTCTCATAGAAGTTGTCGCTGTCCGCGAACTTCACCTGCCAGGTCACCGGATCCTCCCGGCTGCCGTAGCTCTTGTCCCCGTCCAGCCGCCACAGATAGCCCGTGTTCACGTCGATCATGTAAAGGCTGTCGTAGCAGAAGGCAAACAGTCCCTCGCTTTCGTCTTCCCGGTGCCATACGCCGTACCGGGTGTCGTACACGAACAGGTGGCGGTCTTTGTCGTAGTCCTCCATGCTGACGTAGTAGCGGATGCCGTCGCTTCCGGCGGAAGCCTCCGTCCATCGGGTATTTGCCCCCAGCGCTTCGGAGATCACGCTGGGCGCCCCGCCGTTGTAGGCGCAGATTCCCGCCCTGCTGAGATAGAAAAGCGTCTCCCCGGCCACGGCCAGGCTCCTGGCGCAGCCGTCCTTCACGCCGAAGCGGCTGCTGAGCGTCCATTGGAAGTTGCTCGGCTTGTCCCCCTGGACCTTGCAGATCGAGTTCGACTTGAAAAAGATCGGGTAGCCTCCGTAGCTGACGCAGGCGGTGAAATCCCCCTCGTCCGGCACGGCGCTTTGCCAGGAATCCGTGCTCAGCCCGTCGAACACGTTGAAGTTGAAGGGATCCCCCAGGGCGCTGGCATAGATGGTGTCGCCCTTGCAGCCCCACAGCCGGTTCTCGTTGACACAGACGTGGTCCATGTCGGGGATCATCCTGGTAATCGTCAGCGTCCCGCTCTCCGTGTAGTCCGTGGGGATGTCCGCGAACACCAGCAGCTCCCCGTCCTCGCCGGTCGTGACAGCGATGGTGCTGCTCACCCCGCCGATCACGGCGTCGATGCTCGTTCCGTTCCAGGTCAGGGTGTCCCCTTCGCTCAGGTCCTCGGTCAGGGTGAACTGCCCGCCCTCCTCGAAGTGATAGGTCCCGGCGTTCAGCCCTTCCTCCCCGGCGGTGTACCGGATCGTGCTGTCCAGCTTGAAGGTGTCCTCATAGAAGCGGAGATAATCCCCGTCCACCTCCCGCACAATGGCGGTCTTATTGTTCTCCGCGTGGACCGTGCATCCGCTGATGGTGATCGCGTCCCCCGCCTTGAAGTCCCAGGCCGCCCCGCTCTTGTAGATGGTATTCGCTTCGGCAGGGACCCCGGCGTAGGTCCCGTTTTTGAAGCTCACGCCGGAATAGCTTTGGCTCACTCCCATGTCGCCGTAGGTCCCGCTGTCGATGTCGTAATACTTCTTGTCCGGGAAAATCAGGATCAGGTTCCCCATGGCGGCGAACTGCTTCTGCGTAGAACTGTCCACCGCCCCCTTGTATGTCCCTTTGTAGTAGAATCCGCTCCCCGCCGTCCAGTACAGCTCGTCCCTGGCCCCGAAGCCTGTGGGCGAGCTGATCGCCTGGATATACACCCGCCGCTTCCTCGGCGTCAGCAGGGGGAATTCCCTGGAGGACATGTTCTCCATCCAGACGATCTCCCCGTCCCTCGCCGCCAGATTGTTATTCAGCCCGCCGAACTGCGTCCGCACCGTGGGTCTGAACATGCCTTTATCGCTCATATAAGGCAAGGCCATAGCTCGTTCCTTTCCTCGTCGCCCCGGCGGGTCACTCCTCCACCGGGCCGGTGTCCGCCATGTCAATTTCTCCCGGCATTACGATCCCGGGCTGCTCTCCCTGGTCGAGCAGGCTGGTCAGCAGGCCGGGATTCAGCATGTTGGGGCTGACGTCCGCCTCCGCCGCTGCTTCCGCGCCCCATTCCAGCCATTCCAGGTTTTCTTCGTCAAAGAGGTAGACCTTGCTGGTGTCCATCTCTACGCAGTCGCTGCCGTTCAGGATGCCAGTCGTCGGCTTCACGTCGCCCTTGAGGCAGAATCCGTGGCCGTAAGACCCGTAACCGTTATGTCTTACTCCGTAAAAACTCCATGCCATTGTTCTTTTCCTCCTTATTCTTCTTCGTCCCGGCGGGCCAGGGCCAGAGCCACCAGCGCCGGGTTTCCGCTGCCGGAAAGGTACTCCACCGTCACATCCCCCGTATCTGCCCACAGATTGTTCTCGCCCAAAAGTGAGCTGATTTGCTGGGGAGTGAGGGTGTATTCGATGGGGGTGGCGAGTTCGTAGACGAGTTGAACGCCTGACATGGCAGTTCCGAAGTCTGCTGCGGTGGAATAATCAGAATCTCTTATATTTACGCCATTAACATTTCCATAGTAAATGCAAGCCGTTTTATCTTGCAAAGCACTTCTTGACACAATCGGATATGCCGAACAGATTGCATCTGCTATTTGCGTAAGTGAGTAAATTGGGGGCGGCAACGGAAGCCTTGCCTCAAATCTATTAGTGGTGATCGCCCATGTCAGCGTCCCCAAATCCACTTCCGCATGGTCAACAATCAGCTTCCCACCCACCACATCCAGCGTCCCCCCATACACCGTGCCAGCGGATTGCCATGAGATGGGGTAGGTGGTGGGGTCTGAGGTGTCTGCTCCGCTGTGATACACCGTCATCCCGTCCCAGCCGGAGATGGGGCAGATGTTGGAGTAGGGGGCGTAGGAGGTTGCGGTGGAGCCGGATTCAACTTGCACATTATTTGCTTCTGTGGAGGATGTTACATTGCCTAATACCAAACCAATGCCTATTCTACAAGCCGTATTCACCACAAACACAACCGTTCTGTGGTCACCATCTGACCCCGCTAAATAAGCTTTTCCGGATGTGTTCCAATAATATCCAGTTGGAGATGTTATCGAAATCGCTGTTTGCGATGGAACATCTTCCACAATGGGCTTAATAGCTATTCTCCAGCTTGTTGCATTAGCAATAGACATAGACAATGTATATGTTCCCGGTTCTAATTCGGTAACACACTCATCAAGCGTTGGGTAGGTGGTAATAGTAACCTGACCGTTGAATTTATTCTTCCCACCCCCAGCAGGCCACGGATTATCGTACCCGTGTAAATCCTGCACCGGGTCGATGTTCGCCACCAGGCTCTTCAGCGGCGCTACTACCTTGTCGTTCCAGTGCGCCACCGGCCCGCTCACCGTCTGATAACCTCCTGTTCCTCTGGCCATCAGCCACCACGGAGGCCCGATGTATCCTCTGCTCATTTTTTTCCCTCCATTTCCGCCAGCCGTCGCAGCACCGCTGCCAGCTCCGCACGCGTCACAGGCTGATCCGGGCGGAAGCTCCCGTCCGGGTAGCCTTGCATAAACCCCTTGTCCTTGACCCACACGATATCCTTGTAGGCCCAATGGTCGGCGTAGTCAGGTTTGGTGTCTGTAAGCACAGGCTCCTCCTCTTTGTACTGCGGACGGCATACGGCAACAATCTGATAAGGGTAACGGGTCTTTTCGGCTACCATACCACCGTTATCCTGACTACCGTTTACGCTGGTATTCCCTTCAATGGTCTGTATCTGCATAAGTTCCCTTGTCACAGCCCATCTGTTTACTTCAGTCACCAGCCCACAATGCTCCGTGTCCTTCGTCCAGTGGAAATTGAGGATCACGATATCCCCAACCTGCACCTCGTCAACAGGCACGGTCAGCCCCTGCTCCCGGTACCAGCGAAGCAGCGTCGAACAGCTCGCCGTCTTGCCCCCGCCGAAGAACGCCATCCTCTCCCCGGCCTGCTGGAATACCCACCACAGGAAGATCACGCACCATGGGGCTGCGTTCAGCCCGAAAGCCGCTCCGTACTTCTGGATGTTGCTTCCGCTCGGTTCCTCGCAGGTTCCCAGTTCCCCCCGCGCCACCTCGATCACTTTTTTCATGCTCATGATGTACTCACCCACCTATAGGTAAATTCCCCGTTCAAAACCTCGCACTGGAGCGCATAGGTCCCGTCCGCGCTGGGCGGGGCCAGGACCGTGTCCGGAAGCATCCCGTCGATTTCATCCAGCTTATCTTTCACGCTGTCTCCGCTGTCGTATTCGATGTCGTCCGCATCCAGGTCAAAGTTCCCGGTGAGGGCGTGGCCGTTGATCTCCAGATCCGCCGCGGCCCGGGAGGTGTCGGTCCCGTGCCGGTGGTCGCCTCTGGCCCACGCGTTCTCGACGCCCTGGGAGGCCGTTCCGTCCGTCAGCGGCATTGTGCTGGACGGTCCCGGATTCGATGCCAGCAGCGCCGTGGCGATGGCCTGGAGCTTGAGAACGATGGTCTGTCCCGTACTGTCCAACAGCATGGGGTCTGTGACTTCCGTCGTCGGCATTTATTCCACCTCCTTCAGATAGGTGATGCACACTTTCCCGTTCACGATGGAGAAGAAGACGTCGCTCTGTGCGCCCGTTTCCGCCGCCGTTACGTGATGCGGGTTCCCGGTCACCGTCTGGCTGTGGTCGTAGGCGATCTTTCCCCGGTCCCCCCGATAGGCGGTCTCGCTGGTCTCTCCCAGCGCCAGGGAGGGATTGGTTGGCCCGTAGACCGTCCCGCCCCAGCGGTAAAACATATTGGTGTCGATAGCCAGATAGATTTTCCCGGATTCTCCCGGAATCGGGAAGTCCAGAACGGTCGGATATTCCAGCACGTCGTCCACGTAGCTGGGGAGCTGGCTGCTGGGAACGTGGCCGCCGCTGTCCAGCTCCGCCACGCCGCCAGCGCTGCCCTTCTCCGTGGTGGGGATGGCTCCCACCTGCGCAGGCGTTGGCGTGGGCGGGGGATTCTGCGCGCTGTACTGCCGCTCGTTGGCGACATTCCCCAGGCCCACGTCGCCCTTCGTCAGGGTGACATTCTCGCTCAGGGCGTGACCGTTGACCGTCGTGGTCTTGTCCACCTTGTTCGTGTTCTCCGGGTGCTGGTGGTCTCCCCTGGCCCAGGTTGCGGCGCCTCCCGCGCTCCCGGCTCCGTCCATGGGCGGCGCGGTGATGCTCGCCTTCGGGATCATTTCGTTGATCCGCTCGAAGGTGCTGTCGTTGATGTTGTCCGCCTCCAGGTGAGTGAGGAGGTAGGCCAGCTCCTCGCACATTTGCAGGAGATAATCCCGCAGCTGCGCCACCTGCTGCTCCGGCTCGCCCCTGGGCTCCGGAGGCGGCTTGATGATCACTCTCAGCTTCGGCATTTATGCCTCCTCTTGCTCCGTGACTGCTTCCGCCAGGACTTCCACCGGCTGCACCTGCACCTTGCGCCAGTCCAGGTGTTCCTCCTCCGGCACCATCAGCCGCCCGGAGAAAAGGATCTTCGGCGTGAAGTCCGGCAGTGTGACCGCGATTTCATCCGTCTCGCCGGATTTCGTATTCTTCACAACAGGGCCAGGGATTATCGGATTCGTCCCTAATCCCAAGAACAGCGTCATGCCTCCCTGGGGCGCGATCAGCATGGGGATAAAGTAGCTCTTACCCGCCGTTATGGTTTTCTGCCAGATAGTCCCGTATTCTGTATACAGGGTCGCCGTGGTCGTTGTCCCCAGCAAAGGCTGGGACCGGACAAGGATCTGCCCGCCCACCAGGGCGCAGCGCTCCGGGATGTTCAGCAAAGCAAATACTCTCATGTCAGCGTCTCCTCCTCCGCCGCCTCCACGATGTCCGCATACAGCGGGATCTCGCACTGCACCATCGGGTTGCGGTGCCAGTCCGTTGCGTTGTAGTCATGCCCGAACCAGATGTTCAGGTCCTCCCAGGCGTCGTTGAACATGGCCATGCTGTTGGCGTAGCGGTCATACTCCCCGTTGGCGTAGTGGATCATGGCCTGGAGATACCGGCGATATACCTTGTTGTGCGGCGCGGGTATGGACAGCTCCTGCCGGTACAGATCCAGCATGTTGTCCACGTGGAATCCAATGGGCTGCATGAGGAAAAGTTCCGTGTAGACCTTCCCCTCGCATTCCCGGATCCATCGGATCTTGTCTTCGATTTCGTAGGCGTTCGGCTCTACCCGGTCGATATCCCGGATGCAATCGTAATAGGTCATATCAATTCCCCTTTCGGGCAAAGGGAGGGTTTCGCGCCCTCCCTTCTCAATTCAGTCCGATCTTTACTGCGATGAAGGCCAGCAGCGCCGTCACGACCCATTGGATGATCGTGGTCGATACACTCTCCCAGCGCTTGGCTGGCTTTTCCTGGATCGACTTCACGACAGTAACGGCCTCGTCCAGCTTGTCCTCGATGCGATTTAACCGCATGTCGAGCTTTGTCATGGCAATATCGCCATCGTGAAGTCTTGCAGTGTTCTCCGCGACCTGAGCCTGGAGCTTATCGAACTCCTCCCGCGTGACCTCACTCATCCTTGTCCACCTCCGGCAGGCCCGTCGCCACGCTGGTCAGCAGGGAGAGAATGCCCGCCAGGAGGGAGGCGGACAGCACTCCCCACCAATTGACGTCGGACATGACCACGCCGGTGCCGATCATGGCCGCAGCCGTCTGAGCCACGGTCCGAAGTGCCCGGATGCCCGCTGCCTTGATAAACTTCTTCATACCGTCCTCCTTCACTGTTACACGAAGGAGGGGCGTTATTGCCCCTCCTTCATTCTATTGTCAGGTGCTGGTGGCGATGATCCCGGCGTCCCGCAGGCTGTCCAGCAGCGCCTTGAACTCGGCGGCGGTGGGGGCAGTGCTGGCCGCGTCCGCCACGGCCACGCCCTGCTTCACCACGCCCGCCTTGCTTGCGGTGGCCGCAGGAAGATTCGTAGTCCCGCTGGCCTTCAGGTCGCCGGTAACCTCTACATTGGTGAATTTCGTGTATCCAGCCATGGCAGCCTCCGATCAGCTGAACAGGCTCCCGGCCCCATCCACGCCAGCGACGGCGATGCCGCGCCAGTCGTTGAAGCCGGCGGTCCAGCGGCTATAGCCCCGCCATACGTTGGCATCGGTGTTCTCGTCCAGGGTGCTGCGCACTTCCAGCGCCACGCGGTCCAGCCAGATCAGACTGCCGTAGTCCTTGTTGTACTGGCTGGCCATCAGGACCCAGGGAATCGCGGTCCCGCTCAGAGTGACGTACTGGTTCAGATAGGGCCAGACGATCACGTTCCAGCGGCCATACTGATAGTTGAAGCCGTTGTTGGCGGTGGTGGGCTCTTTGTCCGCGCCGATGGCGGCAAACACAGCCTTCTTCAGAGTATGCACGTTGGGGATCAGGATGGTGTCGGGCACCACGTCCAGGATTTCCCCGTTCTCACCGAAGAAGTTCTGCATCCTGGTTTCCAGCATGCCCAGGGCGTCCTCGTCAAAAGGATCGGAGAACAGGTTGCTTTGCGTCCCGCCCTTGATCTTGGCGGGATGGCTGGCATAGAAGAGGTTCTGCCCGTCAGCGCCCTTGGCGTCGAACTTCTTGCCGCGGAACGTGACCTTGGCGTTTCCGGAGATCGCGCCGCCCAGCATGGCGGCCCCGAATTTCTCCCGGGTGCGGTAATGGGCGGTGACGAATGCCTGCGGCTTTTTGCGCAGCTCCAGAATCTGGTGATCGTCGATGATCTCCCGGCTGATGGAGAAGCTGTCCTTCCAGGTCATGTGCTCCAGCACTTTGCTGGGCCCTTCCTCCATGCCGTCGGTAGGATAGGCGCCGTTCTCGCCCACGGGCTCCGGCCCGTCCATGCCGGTCATGCTGGTAAACTTCTCGCTCCAGTGCTTGCTTTTCTCGGTCCGGAAGATCAGCTTGGTGATACTCTCCTGCTCGAAAGCTTCGCCCCGCTTCTCGATCATCATCTTGATGGGATTCTGAGAATCTCCGTAAATGCTGCTGTTGACGCCGCTGCCCTCGGAAAAAGTGATATTGGCCATTGTGATTGTCCTCCTTTCTCAGAAATCAGGAAAACCGGACCAGGCAGCGGGAACCCGTCGCGTCCGCTTCCTTGTAGACCAGCTCGGCAACGCCGGAGCTGGTGGTGCCAGTGATCTGCAGGCCGTTAGAGGCGTGCAGGGTAACTCTCTGGCCGATGTTCACTCCGCTCAGGCTGGCGGAGTTGGTGCACTCAAAGACCTGATCCGGCTGAATGCGAATCACGGGGATCAGGTCCCCGGCGGTCATGGCGGCGTCTTTCTCCACCATGGAAATGTGCGTGGGCTTGGTGGTGCCGGTGGCAATCGCCAGATTGCCGCTGCTCTGCACCAGGGCCATGCCGATTTTCGGAGTGATCGCGCTGCAGGGCAGGAACTCCCAGGGATTCACCCGCCCGTCCTCGTTGGAATGAGGCACAAAACCTCTCATTTTCATTCATCCTTTCCGGCCCCAGGCCGGGGCCTTGTCAGCCAGTCCGTTTCCGGTTGGCGTTATAGTGCTTCCGGATTTCGTCGTCAGACGCATCGGGGTTTATTTCCTTGTACCAGGCAAGTTCTTCCCGGGGCACGTCCAGCGCCCCGGTCCCCCGCTGATTCGTGGCGGTCAGATGGTCCTTTCCGGTGCCCTTCGCTCCCGCGCGGTTGGCCCGGATGCTCGCCAGCCGGTCCTTTGCGGCAAGTTCATAGGCGTCCTTGAAGTCGAGCCCCTTTTCTACCAGCTCACGGAACTTCGGCCCCGCGTCGCTCTGGAGGATGGCGTTCAGGTCTCTCATTTCCGGGTCCTCCTGGCGGATTTCCGCCAGCTGCCGGTCGATTTGAGCCCGATCCTCCGGGCTGATCTGGTTTTCCTGCCGGACAGGCTGCTGCACAGCTTGCAGCTCCTCCCGCACGATCCTCCGCAAATCATCCCCTCTGGCCCTGCCGGTGTTCACCCGGTTTTCGCTGTCCTGCTTGACAAAAGCATCGAACTCGTCAACAGTGGTGATCCGGTCCCCGTCGGGTTTCTCCAAGCCTCCCATGAGGCGAAGATTTGCGTTCATGCTCTCCCTGGCGGCAGCGATTCCACGCTGGAAGGCTCTTTCCTCAGCCTCGCGCATCCGCCGTCCGTGTGCCTGCCTTGCCCGTTCTTCGGGCGGCATGGGATCTTTCTGCTCCTTCTGCTCCTTCTGCTCCGTTTCCGGCTGGGAAGGGGCGTTGCTCCCCTGCTGACCGTTATCGTCAGCTGGAGCGCCCTGGTCCGCAGGCTCACCGTTGAATACGTCCTCGAACAAACTCTCCAGATTTTCGTCCATGATTTTCTCCTTCTGCCCTCTGCGCCGGGTCCAGCGAATAGATTTTTCCGCGTTCAATGCAAATCGGCTATGCCCTGCCGCAGGGTTTCAGGGGGTCACTTACCGCCTTTTCCGGTGCGGAGATCGGTGCCCTTGATGGTTTTACCCTGGCCGCTCTTCCCTTTGCTCTGATGGGGAGCGTTCACGACCTGGGTGCCGGAGTTCTTGATCTTGCCGATATAGCCCTTGTCAGCCATGTAACTTCCTCCTTTCGGCCAGAATTCGGGATTTGTACGCTTTCCCATGCGAAAATATCTGTTCCCCGCATTCGGGGAGGATAATCACATCATCGGAGGGGCCTGCTGCTGAGCGGCCATCGCCTGGGCGGCACGCATAGCGTCCTGTCTGGCCGCCTCAAGCGCAGCCTGTTTTTGGGCGTTCTGGTCCCGGCGGGCCTGTCCCTTATCCTGCCGTTCCGCCTGGAAGCGCGCCTGCTCCAGGGCTGCCGCCTGCGCCTGCTGCTGCACCTGCATCTGCTGCATCTGCTGTTGAAGCTGCTGCTGCTGCATCATCATCTGCTGCTGGGCCTGCTGCATCTTTTCCAGGTACTCTTTCGTGTCAGACGCGCCGGGATAGTGGAGCAATTCCAGCTTCGTCCAGAAGAGAAGCAGCGTGTCGATCTGGCCCGGATCGCCAAAAGCACCCATTTGGAACATCGCCGTGGTGTCCTGCCACATCTCCTGACGGTTGTTTGCCAGAGGCGAGGACGTGTCGCAGGAGAAAAGGAAGCGATCATCGTCCAGGATGCAGTGCCAGCGGCCATGTTCATCCTGTTCATAGAAATCGTAGCGGTTGAATTCCTCATACTGCGCTCCGCCGCGGTCGTCCGTGGCCACGATGGGCCGCGGCTCGTCGGCATAGGCAACCTTCAGCTGAGAAATCCGCTTGAACAGCTCCGCATACGCCGCTTCCTTCATCACGCGCTTGGATTCCAGGCGCCCCGCGCTCTGCTGAGCGGCGAACTGCTTGGCCACACCGGATTGCGCGGTCTCGTCCCGCCGCCCCTGGAAACTGTCCGTGATGCCCAGGGCCTGCCGGGATTCTTCATAGACCTGATCCTTGTACGCCATTTCCTGGCTCAAGTCGCCGGAGAACTGATACACGCCGATCATGCTGGCCTGGCTGGGGTCTTTCAGGATGATCTTTTCTCCGTCTTCCGGGTCAATGGTGATGTCCGCGCGGGGCGGGAGTGTGATCCGGGTGCCCGCCTTGATGAAACGGTCAATGATCTTCGTTTCCATCCGGTTCATCGTGTTCTGCTGGTCCGCGATCTTGTCCACGTCGCTGTCGCCCAGCAGCCGCCCGAAGACGCTCACGTTCTTCTGGATAAACACAGGGAACACGTCGGGCTTGTAATACGGCAGGAGCGTCGGCTGCATCATCGGCAGGCCGTATTCGTCAACGAAAGAAGACGCGCCGGGGATTTCGGTCCTGTTTCCGGTGGTGATGGGAGTGAAAACGGCCTCGTTTTCCTCTTCGCCCTCCTGAGACCGTTCAGAACCGCAGACCGGGCACCGTTCCGCGTCAGGTGCAAGGACTTCCCCGCATTCGCTGCACTTCAGCAGCCGCCGGGCCTCGAAATCCTCCATATCTTCCAAAATGACATTGTTCACCCAGGAGAATTTGCCGATCCCGCCCTTGTCGTTGCGGAAGTAGGCCACATACTGCGTGACCATATCCTCGGCGGCGTCGGCGTCGTCGTCCAGGGTGCGGGCTTCCGGGGCTTCCTCCCCTTCATCCACGTCCTTGCCGTAGGCACGTTTGATGTACGCCCGCGTCTGGGGCAGCTTCAGCACCACGGCGTCCATGTCCTCCACGCTGCCGAAAACGCCGTCCTGGGGGATCACCTGCTTGGGATGCAGGATATTCACGGTCACGTCGCCCACGGTGGAGTGCGTCCGCTTGGAGTTGTCCCACTCCACCATCCAGTAAATCCCGCCTTGGATGGGGACCGTGCGCTCCGCCATGTCGTTCAGCGTTTCCATGGGAAGCCGGTCCAGCTCGTTGCGCAGCATGTCCTCCAGAATTTTCGCCCGCCATTCGTCGCTCCGGCGGCGGGCCGTGACCTTCGGCTGGGGGATGGTGGAGGAAACCTCGCTCTCGATATTCTCCGCGATGATGTTCCGCAAATGGGACGTGCGCTTATAGGCTCCGCTCTTTTTGCGGTCCTTGGCCGTCAGAGGCTTGATATCCCGCGTCTCGCCGCGGTACAGCGATTCCCGCTCGTCCATCCGCCGGGCAAGATCGCCCAGGGCCATTTCATTCCGCCCCAGCCAATCCTTCCAATAGTCCAGCTTCGCCTGTTTATCTCTCGTCATACTTTCGGCTCTCCCCATTTTCGCCGCAGAAACGCCTGCGTATCGGCGTCGGCGTTCATGTAGTCCTCCCACATGTCTTCGGTCCAGCGGTGCACAGGCTCCGGCTCCTTGGTCTCCACCGTCATGCGCTGCTGATATCGGGCGTGCCAGGCAATCGCCAGGGCCATCACACAGTCGTCATGCGCCCCGGGCTCCGCCGCCGGCCGCGTCTTCTCGTCCCGGACAAACGTAAGCATTTCCTCAAGCGTCGCCCGATTGTTCAGGAGGTACACGCCCTCCCTCATGGCCTCCACGAGTTCCCCGATGATCTGATTGCGCGTCTGCACCGTCGTCCGGAACCCGTAAGCCTTGCGAATCGCGCCGGTATAGGTGTCCGGCTGCTCTCTGACATACTGCCGGTGATACCCCAGCATCTCCAGCCGCTTGATCGGGTAGGTGGAGAAATTCGCCTCGATGGCCACAAGCGCGTCATTATAGTGTTTTGCCAGGCAGTACACCTGCTTTGCAAACGTGTCCTCGTCCATCTGGTGCCGCAGCACGGCCACCTGTTCGCCGGTGATGTTGTCCAGCACCTGGGCCACAAAGAAGTCGCTGCCGTCGCCCGCGGTGTCTCCGCCAATCACATACGGCCTGCCCGCTTCCGGGTCCTTGTATATCTGCACGATTCCGCCGGATTCGATCCGCCATTCCCATTCGCTGATCTTAGAAACGGGATCGTCCGCCGTTCCGGGCGTTTCCTTGTAGTCGAAGAAGCCTTCGTGCTTCGGCGTCGGGATCTGCGCCAGCCGATTGCTGACCTTCTGCGCGTCGAAGATCGTCTTCCCGGTTACGCCCCACTCGCCCAGGCAGTAGACCTGATAATAGTACGGGTCCGTGTCCCGGAACGCTTCCAGAACCTTTCTGTCCTTCTCCGGGAGGAAGGGATTGTCCTTGTATGTGCTGCGGTGCGTCCTGGCGTCCGGGTCCACGCGGTCGAAGAACCGGCGCTTGAGCCAGTGCATGATGCTGATGGGATTGAAGGAGAGAATGATCTGCTGATAATACCTCGTCTCGCCACGCAGCCGGATCGTGAGCTGGTTGAAGTCCGCTTCCTCGATCTCGCTGGCTTCTTCGATCCACATACCCGTGATGTTGTAGATGGATTTGAGCTTTTCCACGTCGTCCAGACCGGCGAACAGGATCACGCTCTTGTTGGGAAAGCTGATTCGCATATCCCCGATGTTCACCTTTGCCCCGCAGCGGGGATAATGCTCCGCGATCTGGCCGCGCAGCTGCTCAAAGCAAGATTCTCGCAGCGTCTTGGCTACCTTCCGGCATACGAGCCACCTGTGACCAGGCTCAGTCGTAACGCGCTCCAGGACCTTCCGGCCCGCGAAGATGCTCTTGCCGCTGCCGCCACCACCGCAGAGGACCAGATACTTGTGTTCATCGAAAAACAGGTCCAGGAACGCTTTGTTGTTCGTCCGCCGGAAGTCGAGCCACCATTCGGCAAGCGCCAGATCGTCGTCAATCGTCGAAGTCATTCAGCATTTCCCGATTCATTTCCTTCAGCCGCTCACGCTTTTGCGCCAGGGTCATCTCCACGCGAAACGTGGGCGGCTCCACCTGTCCGCCGATCTTTGCCAGGAACTCCCCGGCCTTGATCACGTCGCTGGCCTTCGTCTCCAGCGGGCTGGTGCCCCGCAGGATCGCCGTGACGCGCTCCCTGATCTCCCGGATATCCGCTATGGCGGATTTCTCCTCGACCGTCCTGGCGTTGTACACAAGCTCAGTAAGCCGATCCTGAATCTCAGCTTTTCTAAGCAATTTCAGCGCGCAGGACGCTGCCGCCGCATCGGTCTTGACTTTATATCCCACGCCCTTATAGGCAGCGGTCGCGTTGCCGTCCATTGCATAGAGCTGACAGAACTTTTCCCATTTCGGATTATCCAGCACTTCCGCCGCCTCCTTTCATCGGCAAATGCAAGAGCGCCGACCCCATCAGGCCAGCGCTCCAGCGTAGCAATTATACCACTTGACAGCGGTGCATTTGACTAGACTTTTGTACCTGTCATTCTTCCAGCAAATCTATCTGTCCCGGCAAGATGTCGTATTCCATCCACCAGTTGAAAACGTCTATCGGCGTGGCGTACTTTATTGTCAGCCCCCGGTTCCGTCGCTCTTGCAGCATACGTTCCATGGCCTTGATATAAGCTCTTTTATATTTGGGCCACCTGGCGAATTCCTTTTCCCTTCCGCGCCGCTGAGCCATCGGGCATCCGATGCACCCCAGCCGGGTCCAACCTTCGTCGTAGAGATTGCAGTATGGAATCTTCTCCTCCCGGATGAACTGCCACACCTCAGCGTCTGTCCAGTCAATGATCGGGTTCAGGATCATCTTGTTCAAAGTGGGGCAAGCCTCGATCTGCTCCCGCGCCTCGTCGTTATCGTTATTCAGCACCACCCCCCCCCGATTTGTTTTCATAAAATTTCCGTTTTTTGTCAGCTCTATTGCGTTTTTATTCTTTTTGGGAATTGTCACGATCCCCTGGTTTTGCTTCCGGTTCACGCTCTCAGCCCAGCGCACGCCGGTCACGCCAAAACGGTCACGCCCACCTGTTTCTTTGAGATATTGGCAGCAATACCTGACGATTCTTGTCGGCGGCATCAGCTTCTTTGGAATCAGGTTCCACATGGTGATGGGCTGCCCTACCGTCTCGTCGTATTCCGGTTCATACCGCGGGATGTCCATTTCCACGTCCGGGTGCTGCTCTTTGATGAACCGCACCAGCTCAGGCGGGTCCACGGAAGTCACCCTGTAATGGGCGTCGTATTTCACGCCCGACATGTCCATGAGCCTCTTAACCGCCACGCTGTCCTTCCCGCCGGAGAAGGCCAGGTAGTACCCCTGTTTCCCGTCCGGACAGTAGGTATCCGCGATATCTGCAAAGCGCTGGATGCGCTCAATGCTCGTCTGGACCTTCTGCTTTAAGCTATCTTTGTCCATCACTTTCCCTTTAACCTCCCCCACACCAACAGCAGGAAATCAGAATTCCATATTTTCGCGGTCTGCACACTGCACGGTATCTGCATGGCTGCTCCCTCTATTGTGTATCGCCTCGTGAAGTAGATCATCTCGATCAGCTTTACCCGGCTCAGGCCGGACGTGAGCTGGCTGCTGACGTTCAGCGCGTGTTCCACGGCCTCCAGCCGTCTCTGCTGTTTGTAGTCCAGCTCCCGCATGACCGCTGTTTCTGTTGGCCGGCTCTGCCCGGATGATGGCATACCGTCCGGCGGTGCCGGTCCCTGGAGAGCATCCAGCTCTTTGCGGAGGCGTGGGTAGTCTTTCGCCGCCTGCTTCGCCGCAGCTCGCCAGCTCGTTGATTTACGGCTCATTCTTCCTCCTTCTTCCCCAGGAGCGTCATAGCACTGTTCGCCCCGCGCATTGCGGCACGGATGGCGTTCAGCACGTTCTCCAATTCTTCCTTCGCGTCGTCCACCCGGACGATTGCATTTGTGATCAGCTGCTCCTTGGTGTAGTATTTCTTCTTGCAGGCCCGGCAGGTGTATGTCCGGTCCCTCGCCATGCCCTTCTGCCTGGAATCTGAGCAGATGCTTTGGTCGGCTCCGCAGTATGGACAGATCATAATCGTTGCCTCCTCTCACGAAATCTGGATGAAGTCCCGCAGCGTGCGGCACTTCCAGCAGTACATGGTCTTCACGTGTCCCTTTGCAGTTCTGCGCCTTTTGGGGATCAGCATGGTCTCGCAGCATACTGGGCAGCAGAACTCCCGCAGATAGAAGCGCCTCTTTTTCGCTCTCATATTTCCTGGATGGTATATCCTTTTTCTTGCATCAGCTTCCGCTTCATCAGGTTATACCTTGGTCCGCGCGCCCTTGACGTCCTCAATCACCGGCAGCCAAACCTCGCGGAAAGTCCCTTGGCTGATTTCCGGCACAGGCTCGGTTCCCCACTTCTCGTAGCTGAAATCTGCCCGGTATCTCAGTGCCTTGACCCGCTCTCCCTCCGGCGTCGTGAAGGCTTCCTGCAAGGTGTATTCCGGCTGGAGCTTCAGGTTGCGAATCTTCCCGGCTCGCAGCATAAGGATAAGCTCGTCGTATCGGCAGGCTTCCTTCTGGCTGGGAAAGCGGATAACCGTTCCCTTCACCTTCCGGGTGGTCGGTATATTTCTGTATTTACTATTCATTCCATCCTCCAGTTTTTCCGGCCAGAAGTATCGACATAATGGTCCTTGCTCCGCTCATAGATGCGGCTGCCTATAGCCTCGTCGATATCCAGCAGGTTCCCCATTGTTCGCTCGGAGCTGATGATCGTCAGCTTGTCCGGGTCCGCGTACCGCGCATTGAGAAGCTCAAAGGCGAGATTGCAGTCCGCCGTTGTGGGCTCCTGCCCTTTGCCGGTCTTGAAAAGATCGTCCAGGTACAGTACCTTCACCCGCTTGTAGGGCTCCATCAGCTCCAGGTATGCGTCCTGATCGTTCACGACGGCCTTTGCCTGCGTGGAGTAGTCCCGCCAGAGAAGATACCGTACCTCCATCCCTTTTTGCAGCAGTTCTCCGCAGATAGCCGTACACAGGTGGGTCTTGCCGGTGCCCGGCCGGCCGGTGACGCAAAACCATCCTTTCGGACGCTCGGCGAAGTCCTTTGCCACGGTCAGGAAATGAAGCTGCCACTGTTCTTTTACCTGCCAGGTGTCGAAGGTGTAGATGTTCAGCACCTTGGCAAGCCCGGATTTCTCCAGGTATTTCAGCGTCCGCCGCTGCTTCATGCAGGAACAGTCTTTCGCCACCCGGTTGCCCTGGCTGTTCACGACGATGGAATATCCCCGGTTCAGGCAGAGGGGACAATCCAGGCCCGTAAGGCTGCCAGGCTGCCGGTTGCTAAGCTCCGCCATCTGGCGCTCATATTCCAGCGGATCAGCAGTCGTCGATAACGGATTTGATTCCCCAAGCTGCGTTTCGATCTCCGCCGCGATTTCCGGCGGCAGCAGGCTCAGAAAGTCCATGCTCGCTTCTCCCTTCGTTCTTGTCTTTGCTGGCCCAGGTCCTTACTGCGGCCTGCCAGTCCTTCATGGGATTCTTGCCAACCTTCCACCCGTTGGACGTGTAGTAGCTGACAAATCGCTCCGCCGGTACGGAATACCCTTGTTCTCGGCAATATTCAGCGACATCGTCAACCGTCGGGGGCGTGAACGCGCCTGCGCGTTTCCCCTTCTCCTTCGTATTGGATTCGGATTCGGATTCGTATTCGGATTCGTATTGGATTCTAGCCGCAGATTGCGGCAACTCGCCGCAACTCGCCGCAGATTGCGGCAACTTGTCAATGGCGGGCGGTTCCGGGTATTTGGGCTTGCAGTCTCTGATCCTCTGGTGGTCTTTCCAAGTTGGGAACCAAAAGTAGGGCTTCCCGTCCACTTCGTAGAGGGAAACGCAGCCCTTGGCCGCCAGACCGTGGAGCGCCGCGCTTATATCTTTCACTGTCACCCTGTCCCGGAGGGGGAATACCGAGCCTTTAATGATAGCCGGTCTTGCGTCCCCCCGCCCTGCATCGTCTGCGCTGACGATCAATCCGATCCAAAGCCGAAACTCGAAATCCGTCATTTCCGCTACCGATTCGCTGGTGCGAATGGTGTCCTTGATGATTCGATTCGGCATTATCTTCCTTCTCTCTTGTGTACCTGTTTGTGGCAGGATTCGCAGAGGGTTATTCCGTTGTCTATATTTGTTCTGTTCTCTATATCTTCCGAGTATCGTGATATGTGGTGAGCATTTAGCCTGCCACCCTGCTTTCCGCAAATTTGGCAAGTATAGTTATCTCTCTTAAATACTGCTGTACGCCATTCTTTGTATTCTGCACTTTGTCTTCCTTCCTTGGCTCCTAAAAAATGAATGTCTCTGTCGATGCTCTGCCGTATGAGGAAAAACACCGCCGATTGCGTCCTTTTCAGGTTTTTCGGCTCCTCACCATTTAAGGCGTATTCACAGATTGCGGTTAGGGTGGCCTCTCGATCTCTCTTTGAAAGATGTTGGAGCGCTTCCCAATATGTCCTTCGGAACAGAAAATACTCTCTCTGCATATCTCAGAACGGCAATTCTCCGTCCTCATCTGCCTCCACGCTCACCGGTTTCCCGGCGGGATGGTATCCCTGCTTCCCGGCGCGCTCTGCTGCGGCATATTCCGCTTCCGGGTCCTTCTTACTGTCTCCGAAGTAAACGCTGTCGGCTACGACCTCGGCGCTGCGGCGCTTGTTTCCTTCCTTGTCCGTCCAGTCGCGGAGCTGGAGCCTGCCGGACACCACCGCCATGCGCCCCTTGACAAAATACTTGGAGACAAATTCCCCGGTGCCCTTCCACGCCACGCAGTCGATGAAGTCCGTGTCCCTGCTGCCGTCCTGATTAGTGAAGTCCCGATCCACCGCCAGCGTGAAAGACGCAACGGCGGTTCCGCCCTGCGTCCGGCGGAGTTCCGGATCGCGTGTAAGGCGTCCCATGAGCAAGATTCGGTTAAGCATCCAGGCCGCCCTCCTTCGTGATAAAGGCTTCCAGCTCCGCTTTGGCCACAAATACCCGGCTGCCGATGGTGACGGTCTTGATTTTCTTTTGCGCTCTCAGAATGTCCAGTGTGTCCACGCTGATGCTCAGCGCCCTGGCGGCTTCCGTGCGGGTCAGTAACAGCTTTTCAGTCAAGGTAATTCCTCCCTATCTCTCTGATAAAATCTTCTTTTGTCCATCCGTAGGTTTTCATAGCCGCCACCTGCCCGGCCTGCTTCAGAGCGTCCGCGATCTTCTTCTGCGCGTGAGCGCCGTTCAGGTGACAATCCTGGTGGCAGAGGACCACCCAAAGCCCCAGGCGCTTGCTTTTCTGCCGGTTGGCGTTGCCGTAGATTTCATGCCGGTCCAGCTTTCCGGTAGTCCTGCCGCAGCGGAAGCACTTTCCAAGGTCCGTCTGCATGATGCTCGGTGCATAGCCGTTTCTGTCAAGTGTCATATAGCAGCGTCCTTTCCTGTTCCGTCAGCACGTCGATCCCGATGCACCGGCACTCGTCCAGCAATCCTTCAAGCAGCCGGGAGAACTCCTGCGTGTTGTAGGTGCTGGAGCCGCGGATCAGCATATACGTCCGATAACTCTGCCCGTCCTTCCCGGCCTTGACCTGGCTGGTAGGCTTCAGGTGATAGCTCTCCGCCTCGTCAGCGCGTCTCTCCGCGTCTTCCGTGTCCGGCAGGACAACGTACACCATCTTGTCCTCGTAGCGTTCCAGCTGCCCGTAGCGCCTCAGCATGAGGTTGTGCGCCCTGGAGTTGCTCATACCCATGACGCGAGAAAACTCCGTAAGGCACTTCCAATACATGCCGTTGGCATCCAGGCTCCGCTTCTTCCGGTATTCTTTGATCTCGACGGTGTAAGTCTTGCCGTCCTTGCAGCTGTCGGCGATCTGCCGAGCCTGCGGGGTGCGGATGCTCAGGGATAACCCCGAAGCATCCGCGCTCCACGTCAATTTGTCCGTCTGGCAGGAGATCATGATGCCTCCGCCATCCTTGCCAGCTTAGAACACGCCATGCACAGCGTCCGTCCGTAAGCATCCATGCTCCGCATAGCGATATCCTGTGAGGTCAGCCGGACCTTCCCGCCGCTCATGTAGTCCTCGATGGGCTTCTTGCAGTCGGCGCAGATGTAGGCCTGCTTCGGTTCCTGCTTTGCTTCCTGGGGATTGCCGCCCATGCGGTAGACTTCCTGCCCAGTCTTCGCGTTGACGATCACCAGACCGTTGATCTCCCGGTTTTCGTTGTAAGAGATGGCCTTCACGTCGAAACGGTCATAGCACCGCTTGTCACGGATGCTGCACTTGTCGGCGGTGATCCAGATGAACGGAGCCGTATAAAGCTCCCTGCCGATTCCCCAATTGACGCAGGCCCGCTTGAAACTGTCAGACGCAAGGCCCTTGTTCGGCTCGGTGTTGCTCTCGGTGCCGGTGTCCTCTTTGCTGATCCACTCGCCTTTCTTCTCGTCGTAGATGCTGACGATGCAGTTTGCGTTGTCCCGGCTGTGATGCCGCTGCCAGTTCATCGACCCCACGGTCTCGTCCAGGATGTTCTGATCGCACCGGGCATCCTTGTAGAGCAAAAGGGAAAGCCCATTGTCCTTCACCTGCTGGATGCGGCACTCGATCTCCCGTGCCGTAAGAAGTCGAAACATATTGCCCATGCCGTCCTCCTTATTTCAGTACCAGGTTCGTCTTGCTGACGATCTCCGCGCCGAAAACTTCCTTGCCTGCCTTGAGCGCCGCCTTAATCGCCGTCTTGTCCGGCTCCGGGTCCTTATACCGCACATAGCATTCGTTGGTGTCTACGCCCCAGAAGGATTCGGAGATTTCCACCTGTTCGCTCTTGCGATAGCTGACGGCCACCTTCGGGGTGCTGAACCTCTCACCGGCCAGCTGTTCCGCGAGGAACCCTTTGGCCCGCTCAGCCTTGTTCTCCAGGCTCCGCCGGCGCTCGGCCAGCGCCTTTTCTTCTTCCCGGATCGCCTTGGCTTCGGCGTCGCAGTTCTTACAGTAGAGAGCCAGCCCTTCCAGCTTATCGTCACGCTCCAGCATCAGGGCCTCCAGGGCCTCCATGTCGCAGGTCAGCTCCCCGGTCTCCGGGTCCTGCTGGTTAAGCAGCTCCTCCAGCGCTTGGTTAATCTCCCAAATTTTCACTTTCGTATTCCTCCTTGGCCTTGTCGGTCATGATGCAGAAGACCTTAACCGCCCCATATCTGCACGAATACTCCCAGGGATAATCGCCGTCGCCACGGCTGGAAAACACGTCCAACAGATGATGCCTTTCAGCATAAGCCTTGACCGTTTTGGGATGGCTTACGTGAATTTCGTACCATTTGCTGCCGGTGTTCGTCAGAGTGCCGATAATATCTCCGTTGGGAAGCTCTCTGCAAACGCTGGCCATTTCTTTCAAATAATCGAAGACTTGCTTTTCATGTTTTTCTGTGCTAAGATTGTCCATGTATAAGATTCTCCTTTCTTGATGGGCCGTCCGGTGTTGCCGCACCGGGCGGCCTCGCTTTTCTCAGAACCATTTGATTTGGTTGTCCGGCTCTGTGTTCATCCAGAGGACTTCCCGGCGCTTTGTCGCCGTCTGCGCCAGGACCGAGATTTCTTTTCGGGTCCACCCTTTGAGGACTTTGTTATATAAGTCGCTATCGTAGCCGGAAATCAGGACCGGCCCCCTGTGCGCTTTAAGAGCATCCAGCAGCTCCGCGTGTTCGGTATCGTCCATCTCGTATCGGTATTGTTTTCCGTGCCGAGTGCTAAGCAGATATGGCGGGTCTGCGTAGATCAGGACATTCGGGAAGTTGAAACGTTGAATTAGTTCCAGGGCGGGACGGTTTTCGATCTGCACCCCACGGAGCCGCTCTGCCGCTTCGATGATGACCTGGGGCATCTTGCACCAGTAGGTAGCGGCGTAGGCTGCCTCGCGCCCCTGAACGTCGTTCTTCCATCCGACCTTCTCGCCGGTGGTTCTAAAGCCATGACCCATCATTAACCTGACGCTGAAGTTCACAGCCCTCTTAAAGCTATCGGTTTCGCTGCGCTGGGCCGCGAACGCTCTATCGTAGACCTCCCTAGAATACGGGGTCCAGTAGATGGCGGCTCCGAGCTTCTCCGGATCCTCTTTGATCCAGTCGAAGAAGTTTACGACTTCGCCGTCCAGGTCATTCACGGTTTCGATGTGGCTGCGCTCTTTCGTGAAAAGGACGGCGCCTGATCCGAAGAATGGTTCCAAGTAGCTGTGGTGTGGTGGGAAGTTCTCAATAATCCAGGGAGCTATACCCCACTTTGATCCAGGATACTTGATTACAGCGTTCATACTTTTGGCTCAGTCTTTTCGTCTTTATTGAGCAGCGCTTTTACGCAGTTCCAGCAGTAACAGCCCGGCAGTCCGTCGATTTCATAGAGGAAGCACATCCAGCTGCGATTCCATTTACCGCTGTCAGAACAGCGTTTACAGCTGCCTTGTCCCTCGCCGGAACATTTGCGGTACCTCAATTCAGCCATCCTCTGTCGCCTCCGGCGTGGTATAGGTATGTTCCACCACCGTCATTTCCTCTTCAACGCAATTTGCCCAGAACCACCGCAGTGCGTTCAGCAAAGCGTCCTTCGGTGTGGCATTGATTGTCTCCATGCTGAGAATCTTTTCCACGGCATCCAGCACCGTGTCATCGTCATACTGTTTTTCGCTGTCATTCAGGCTCAGAAGAACGCCGATAGCTACCGTGTAATTCATCATGCTTTCTCCTTCCTCGGAGAGTCACCGTATCTCTTGGTACAAACAGTCACTTTACAGTAACCGAATTCAGTTGCCAGTTCGCAGACTTTCCCGGTTGACTTACAACAATGCTTGGACGGCTCACAGGCAGAGGAATTCGCTTGGACTGCTGATTTCCAGAATCTTTCCCAGCTCAGATTCCCGTTGATTCTCATGCTTCCTCCTTCGGCGGCTCCGTGTTTAGCGCCGCAATCTCGCAATCCTCTGCGTTGCGCTTGCCCTCCGGGCAGACCCCGCACCACTCACACAGACGGTCATACGCACGGTCACGCTGGCGGCTCAGTTTCTCTATGGCCTCGGCGGCGTTCTTCAAATGTTCCGCGATGTCATGCTCCGTTTGCGTCATGCCTTGTTCCAGCCACCCTGCATCATAAAGCAAGATGTTCGCCAGTTCCTCATACATAACGGTTTCCTCCTACCATTCCCATGATTGCCGCCGTTCCCGGAGCGTATTTTTCCAGCGCTGCCAAAGTTGCCATACGCAATTCAGCATCCCTCTGACGCTTGGATTTTTTCGGCGGCTTCGGGGGAAGCTCCCCACAAGCAGCAGCAATCGCCTTGGGGTTGTACTTATGCTGTCCCATCGTTCCGCCCAGCCCATCTGTTCCATGCAAACGCAGCCTGTTTGAGCATCCACTTATAGTTTTCGCTTTGTTGACATTCGAGGTCATAAGGGTTTATCAAATTGGCAGTATACACAGGCCCTCTGGCCCGACAGCGGTTACAAATCACTTGCGCCGCACACCTGATTTTCTTATCCCCGTACCCGTTCTGCCCAAGGAAACGCATCTCTCTCAAGCTGATTTTTGCCTGTCCTCTACAGAACGGGCAAGGCTCCAAATTATGAACGAGGTCGTTATACATCATCCTGCCCTCCGTCCTTGCCTCTAATCCAACTTGTCCACAAATGCGATCCGCACTTGTCGCAAACCCACAACTTTCCGCCCTGACTATCGTTACCGGCGTGTCTCAGCTTGCCGCCGCATTTCTTGCAGACCCCGTTGTTATATGCCGTTCTTTCGCTGTGGATGAAAACTGGTATCGCGCCAAGCCACAAAATTAAAACCACAGGAATAATCAACAGCAAATTCATTAAATTCATTCGTCCTGCCCTCCGTCCTTACGCTTGCCGTAGCCGCAATAGAAGTCATCGGGCGGCACGGCGTCATTAACAAATACCCCATGAGAACAGAACCAGCCGCTATAGGTTTTGTAGTGATACCCGCACTCCCGGCATCTGACCACCACCACCACATCGGCGGCAGGAATGTCGTTTAATATTTCATCCGCATTGGTCAACGCGATAATCTCAATCCTATCGCATTTATCATATTCATCATATTCTTCGGCGGTTTTGTATAACGCTTCTTTTGCCATATCTCGGTCAATATACTCAGGCATGTTCTCCCTCCTTATCTGCCGGGATGATGGTGGGCGTGTATTCTAGTCCCATCCCCACTACATCCATATCAACATAATTCCCGGCTTCTTCTCCAGCTTCTTCCGCTATCTTGTCATAAGCCGCATCCGCATCCACCAGTCTGCCGTGGTCGGGGACGGGGATTGCCTCACAATATTGGGAGAAACCGATATCAAACGGTTCTACAACCGCGTTTCCGTCTGGGTAGATAATAACTGCCACTCCATCTTTTCTCGTCGGCATCTTCATGCCCTTGACATAGACCCCCATCACTCGTTCCTCGCAATCGCGGCATTCGCCCACATAACTGCTTCGTCAATCTTCGTGAGCGCGAGGGACTTCTCTCTGCTCTCCGGGCAGTTCTCGTTGATGTAGGCGGCAAGCATTTTCGCCTTGTATCTGATTCGCTCATAGCGTTCGGGCTGACCCTCTTTCGGGGCGTGGTAAGTGAATCTGCTTTCAAGTTCTTCGTTTGTCATTTTGTTTCCTCCTTCGGCGGCTCTCTGTTCAGCAGCATCTGCGTATTTACCGCGCAGGCCAGCATATTCTCCAGAATTTGCTCCTCGCCCTTGTCCGGCATCAGCACTACCAGCGCCCCCATGATAGCCACCTGATTCGTCAGAATCTGAACTTCATAGACCGTCGGCCCTGTCATCATCACTGGATTACACCCGCTTTCCAAAGCAGCCAGGCTCCCGCAGCCAGCAGGCCGAAGCCTAGGGCTGCGCCGGTCTTCACGCTGATCGTTCCGAGGTCCATTCCGCCCACGACGCAGTAGACCAGGAGAAGGGCCGTCATTCCGGCGACGGCGAGAATCTTGGTTTTGTTTTTCATCGAGTGTTCCTTTCTGCGGCGGCGATGGCGTCCAGGACTTCGTTGACCGATTCCTTGATGAAGTACAGCGCGTCGTGGACATAGAGCCAGGTTTTCCCTTCATCCGAAGTGACCCCGACGATGCTGGCCGATCTGAACCACACCGGCTCGCCATTGGCGGATTTGTGCAGCAGGATAAAGCTCATTGCTTCTCTTCCTCCCTGTCTTCTTCGTTTTTCCTGGCAACCTTTACGCTGCCGGGCACGACTTCCATACCCTCCCGCGCTGCGATCAGAGCCGCCCAGGTCTCCGCGAAGCGCTGGAGGTTGAGAGTGCCGTGAAACTCTGCCTTCATCAGGATTCCTCCTTGAGAAGTTCGTCCACGGTCACGTCGAAGAAGTCGGCGACCTTTCGGACATTGTCTACCCCGGGTGATTTGCCATCCCATTTGCAAATGGTTCCATTGGCCAGCTTGACGTTCTGTTCGAGCTCGGTCAGGCTTATGCCTCTGGATTTGCAAAGCTCCCGGATTTTTGTCAGGGTCATTTTGCACCTCCTCTTGACTTTTACTCGAAAACTTTCTATAATGGCTTTGCGGTCACAACTATAGATGTTTTTCGAGGCCCCCGATTTTTGAGGGCTAGGGATTGTTTTGCCTTACATTCTCTATTTTACTCGAAAATTTTTAGTTGTCAATAGAAAGTTTTCTCACTAACTCGAAAATTTTTGGAGGCTTCTATGGACAATAAACTTTCTTATGCTCAAAAGTTCAATGCTACTGTTTTGAGGAACATTCGTATTAAATGTGCGGAATGCGAGACCTCCATTCCCAAGATCGAAAAAGCCTTGGGGTATGGGAACGGCTCTATCAGCGGATGGAGTAAGGCCAAACGGCTGGCCCCGATGGACAGAATTGAAGCCGTCGCTCGTCTGCTGGGTTGTCGCGTCTCTGATCTGACTACAGAAGAAGAAACAAAAAGCCCCGCCCCCAAAGAGGGCGAGGCTGATATCAGCAGCAAGATTACAGAGTTCCTTCTATCTCTTCCGAAGGATCGTCTGCGTGGAATCCTTCTTTCTCAAGGAGCGCCAGAAGCGCTGCTGTCCGAGCTGGATTAGCAAGAATAGTTTTTATAAATGCGTTCAGTTTTTCTTCCATGCTTTCGCCTCCCATAGTCATCATAGCATCGTCTTCGCTCAAATTCCGTCGTTGGCTGTCGAGGCAAAAGCAGCATATCAACCCGGGTGGTCTACAAAACGGACAGGCGCAAGTGCGTCTTCGGACATTCTCCGGACGGCAGCCAGTGCGTCCATGAATCCGTAGGTGTATTCCATGCTCCGATCCGTGCCATACTCCGTATAGTAGTCTTCCAGCATCTTGACGACGATCTCTAGCACGTTATGTCTCATTTTAGTTCCCCTTCATTTTAATAGGTCCGGGAGAGGCCCGCGCCGCCAAGCCGATAACCCCTCCCGTTCCCCTGCTCGGTTTATGGTCTGATTTTATCCGACGATAAGACGCATAACAATCGCCATATTGCGAACAGGGAGGTCTTTGTATGAACAACGAACCATTCACTGATGAACAGAACGGAGGTCAAGAAATGCCCGAAGCCCGCAACGCAATCCGGGAAATCAAAGAACTGAAAAAGGCGAATCCGAAAGCGACCTATGCCCGTATCATCGAAGAAGTGGACGCCGCCGAAGGTGATGAATCCGTCAGCCTGTCCACCCTCCGCAGAATCTTCGCGGAAGGATCAGAATCGTCCGCCGGAAGTTTCAATTATGAGCGCATCCTGGTCCCCGTGCGTGACGCATTGAAGCGGTTACAGATGGCAGATATATCGTCGGTAGCCGGGGCCGACGTGGTAGATGCCTTGAAATCCATGATTCACATCCAGGACGAGGAGATCGCCAGCCTTCACGCTTATAAGGAGCATCTGGAAGCCAGGGTCGAATTTCTGCTGGACCAGATCAGGCTGAAAGACCGTCGAATGGACGAGAAGGACGAGATCATAAAGAAACTCATGGACAAGGTGTTGAAATGAATGAAGCAAACAGACCGTGGTTTTATGTGATAGCTCTTTTTGTTATCATCATTCTTATATCATTTTCAACGTGTCATACCATAAACAGACGGGAAGCCGACTGGCGAAGATGGGCCGAAGAAGCGGAAGAACTCGGTTACTATCGTGGATATGAGGATGGTTACGAGGCCGGGGGAAAAGACGCTGCCCGTTTTGTCGATATGCCGGCCGACCTGGAATCTGCGTATAATAACGGTTACGACGACGGTTATTATGATGGCTATCAGGACGGTCACTACACCGGCACCCACGGGATGGAGTAGATTATGAGAGTAGCATTATATGCCCGCGTGAGTACGGAGGAACAGACGCACGGCCTCTCCATAGATACCCAGCTAGATAATCTTAGACAATGGGCCAAAGACAACGGGCACACCGTCGTTGACGAATATGTGGACCTCGGCGTATCCGCTCGGAAAGCGCCGTCAAAGCGCCCGGAACTTCAACGGTTACTGACCGACTTGGCCAGGGTGGAGCTGATTGTTTTTACCAAGCTCGACAGATGGACGAGAAACGTCAAGGGCTACTATGACGTGCAGGAGCAGCTCGACAAGCACAAGGTGGCCTGGACCGCCATCCAGGAGGACTATGAAACGCTCACGTCCTCCGGGAGATTCAAAGTCAATATCATGCTCTCCGTCGCCGAAAACGAAGCCGACCGCACATCCGAGCGCATCAAGGTCGTACTTGACCGCAAGATTCAGCGCGGGGAGTATATCGGGAACCGGGTGCCCTACGGCTACAGCGTCATAGACAAGCACCTGGTCCCGAATGACGACGCGGATATCGTCCGGGCCGCTTACGAGTTTTACCGGCGGACCGGCAGCATCTACCAGGTAAAAAACTACCTCCACGAACACGGACACCCGTGCGTCTACGTGACGGTCTGCCGCATCCTCCGCAATCCCATGTATGCCGGTAGATACCGGGATAATGAGCACTACTGCGAGCCGATTATTCAGCCAGAGGTTTTCGATGAAGTGCAGGCCATGCTGGAGAAACGCTCTTACCGGCAGAATAAGTCCAAGCGCGTCTATCTGTTCTCCGGCATGATCCGCTGCGCCTACTGCGGGAAAATCCAGGTGGGCGCGTGGTCCGGGCAAACCCGGGAAACATACCGCTACCGCTGCAATTACCATTACCTCAATGGACGCTGCCCGAATGCGATCCAGCTGAAGGAATCCGTTGTAGAAACATTCCTCTTGGATAACGTCGCCGCGGAGCTGAAAAAGCTGACCGCCGAGCTGGAAACTCCGAAAAAGAAAAAGCGCAGCCCGGACAAGGCTGCGATCATGGCAAAGGTGGAACGCCTCCAGGAACTGTATGTGGACGGCATGATCGACCGGGAAAAGTTCCGCGCTGATAGGGAGAAACTATTGGCCCAAATCCAGGAGCCGCCGCCGGCAAAAGACCTCACCACAGCGCGCCAGATCGTCCTGGCTGCCGATTTCCGAGAGCGGTATAACGAACTGTCGCGGGAGGACAAGAGAACTCTCTGGCGCAGCGTGGTAGACCACATCACCGCTGACGACCTCGGCCACATCGAGGTATATTTTTACCCATAACTGTTACTATTTTATCGTTGCCACATGCCTGCGAATAAATAGTAGTAGAAAAGGGGCCGGTTTCCCGGTCCCCTTTTCTGCTGTTCTCACATCTTCTCCAGCTTGGCCATCAGTTTCCGCCGCTCGCTTTCCGGCATTTCCCGAACATCCATCAGGATATCCTCGATGCCTTCGTGCCCGGAGTAGCCGCCCTCGCGGGAGACATAGCGCCCGGTTCGCGGGCTGCGGCCACGCCTGCCGGAGTAACCGTCATAGCTGCCACCGTCCTGGCTGCGCATGGAGCTGCCGTCGTAGGCATAGCTGCGATAGCTTCCATCCCGCGCGTAGGATCGGCGGGAGGCCCCGTCCTCTTCTTCCTCGGCCTCGATCATGGCAATGCTGGTCTTGATGCACTTCAAGGTATGGGTCAGCTTGTCCACGAGGTCAATGTCCAGGACGGACATTTCCTCGGTGCCTTCCAGGGCCCGCCAGCATTCCT